>MDSW01002183.1_pt1 | contig 46746 bp, 23 predicted proteins | sample 811171 | NCBI WGS metagenome assembly MDSW01 (sample SAMN05326641, study PRJNA326480) | marine metagenome | isolation source: seawater | place: Atlantic Ocean: North West | collected 2012
CCGCCGCCGCGCCCCGCCAGCCGCAGCCGCAGTCGCCCCAAACCCCCCACCCCGGCCGCGCGGGGTACAACAACAACGCGACCCCGCGCGAGGCTCCTCGCGCGTCTCCGTTTTTGCCCGAGGAGGTGGACGCGCTGTACCATCGCATGCAGCACCTCGGCTCGCGGTGGGCGGATCTCCACGCCGAGGCGGAGCTCCTGGAGGAGAGTAAGAAGTGCGTCCTGGCGACCATCACGCTGCACTACATGAACGACGGGGATAACAAGAGCGCGGGCGAGGCGAAGGCGTTCGCCGCGCCGGAGTACAAGGAGCACGTGACCAAGATGGTGGAGGCGAGGCGGAGGGCCAACCAGGCCAAGGTGGAGTTCGAGGGGATCAAGACGCACATGAACCTCACGAGGACGTACGAGGCGAGCAGGAGAGAGGAGATGAAGATGTTGTGAGACGTGAACTCCCCCGTTCGTTTTCGTTCGTTCTACCTCGCGACGCCCGCCTTGGCGGCGTCGACGACGGCGCACATCTTGGCGCACAGCCCCGCCATCTGCAAGAGCGAGTTGACCCCGTCCCCGACGCGCATGTGCGCGAACCCGATCTCGCGGATCATCTCCAGCTTGACGTACTCGGGCATCGCCTCCCCGTCGTAGTTCTTCGTCACCCTGTACACCGTCCCGATGATGTCCATCGGGGAGAACCCCAGCTCGTACAGGAACTTGACGCGGTCGTACGCGTCGTCGACGTTCCCGGCGAGGCAGTGCCGAATCGCGTCCGCCACCACCGCGGGGTGCGGTTGGTCGCACACCTTGAAGACGTTCTCCTGGTTCACGAACCCGAACCCGCTGTGCGTCGCCTGGAGGTTGTTCAGGGCCTGGCGCATGTCCCCGTCCGCGGTGAAGCACACCGCCTCCACGCCGTCGGGGCTGTACGGCACCTGCTCCGCCTCGATCACCTTCACGACGCGGTCGAGCACCTCCTGGTCGCTCAGGCGCGTGAACCGGACGATGGCGCAGCGGCTCTGGATGGGCTCGATGATCTTCTCGCTCGCGTTGCACGCCAGGGCGAAGCGCGTGGTGCTGGAGTAGAGCTCCATCGTGCGTCGCATCGCCTGCTGCGCCGCGCTCGTCATCGAGTCCGCCTCGTCCAGCAGGATGATCTTGTGCCGCCCGGGAGGGAGCGTGACTTTCTTCTGCGCGAACATCTTGATCTTGTTCCGCACGACGTCGATGCCGCGGTCGTCCGAGGCGTTGAGCTCGAGGACCGCGTCCTTGTACGAGGGGCCGAGGAGCGTGTGCGCGAGGCAAAGGATGGAAGTCGTCTTGCCGATGCCGGGAGGACCGGTGAAGATGAGGTTGGGCATGTTGCCCGTGGCGGCCATCGCGCCGAGGCGCTCGACCGCCTCCTTGTTCCCGACGATCTCGTCGATCTTCGTCGGGCGGTACTTCTCCACCCAAGGCATCGTGCTGCTCGCGGGCTTACTCATGACGGCGCGAGGAACGAACGAACCCGAACGAACCCGAACGAACCCGAACCCGAAAGAATCGAGTCGCGGCGCGCGCGCGAGGAAGGTGTGGAGCAGGCGGGGGGGGAAGGGACCCACACCTCGGGGGAGGAGGTGTGCCTACTCGAGATCGCCCCCGCGACGTTTGAAATTTTCGAGGCCAGCGGCCGGCCGCCGATCGTCGAGCGTCGCGCTGCGTCGCGGCGCGCATTTTGCCTTCAGCCTCATCAAAGGGCAGCCCCTCTCCGCTCGCGCTCGACGCCTTCCCCTCGACACACTGCTTCGCGCGGCCCGCTCACTGCCCGTTCCTCCGATCGCGTCCGGGCCGATGCGCGCTCGCGCGCTCGCGCTTTTCCTCGCGCTGGCCTCCGCGGCGGCGCTTCCTCGCGGCGCGGTCGGCGACGCGGCCGCCTTCTTCTCGTCGGATCAGGGTTATTTCGTCGACGCGGACGCGCGCTCGGGCGGGCGCTCGGCGTACGAGACGCTCGGCGCGCCCGGCTTGGCGCGCGTCCTGAGCGCCGTCCTCGCCCCCGCGTCGAGCGAGCCCGCGGCGGGTACCCTCGATCTCCCCCGCTGGGTCGACGCCGCCGCGCTCGCGGCGTCTCCCCCGGGCGTGGTCGTCCTCCACCGCGCCCAGCTCGCGCCCGCGGATCTCGCGCGCGCGCCCGTCGCGGCCGAGCTGAAGCGCCTCGTCGCCGCCGCGAGCGCCGCGGTCGTCGCGCCCCACGCCCTCGCCCGCGCCCCCGCGACCGACGACGCGTCCGACGCGCCCGACGCGTCCGACCTCAACCCGATCGCGCGCGCGGTCGCCTCCGCGACCCGCGCGGCGCGCGTCCACCTCGTCGAGGGGTGCGAAGACCATTGGCGGCGGTCCCTCCTCGCCGAGACGCGGGAGGAGAAGACGCCGATTCGACTCGCCGCCGCGGACGCCCCGCGCGATCTCCTCGACGCGCGGCGATCGAGCGAGCGCGCGCGCGGCGAGGTCGACGTCGTGCTCTCGTGCGACGCCGCCGACGCCCCCGCGGCGTCCTCCTTCGCGGAGCGCTTCGCGTCCGAGGCGTTCGAGGGGGAGGCGGCGGGCGAAGGAGGACGAGGACGAGGACGAGGACGAGACGCGTGGGTCGTCGCCGTCGTCCCGAGCGAGACGGCGGCGGAGGTCGCCGCGGAGGCCTCCGCTTCGTGCGCCGCGGAGGCCGAGGCGCTCGCGACCCGGCGCCGCGCGAGCGCGAACGGCCGCGCGCTCTTGCAGACGGCGCCGCCGCCGCCGGCGCCGGCGAGCGAGGCGCCGGCGTACGTCTGCGACGCGACGTGCGAGGCGCAGACGAATCTCATCAGCGGGCTGCTCTTCTTCTGGACGCTCGCGCTCGGGGTGTTGTTCGGGTACGCGCTCATGCACAACCTCGACACCCCGACGCGGTTCGAGAGGAGCAAGGAGGAGACCGAGCAGAGGGCGTCGTGAGGTGACGGTGGGGCGGGGAGGGAGGGCGACGCGCGTGACGCGACGCGAGGGACGCGGGCGAGGCGCGCGTCGCGATTCGACGACGATCGTCTTCTTTTTACTTTTACAAGGGAGTCTCATCACGAAATTTACAAAATCATCACCCGCATCACTCCGTGATGACTCCGGGGTCCTCCTCCGCTTCGGGCTCGACGGCGGCTTCGCCGGCGACCGCCTCCGCCTCCGCCTCGCGTTCGGCCTCGAGTTCGGCCTCCGCCTCGAGCCACACGCGCGCGGAGTCGGTGATTTTGCTGTTGTCGTATAGGGAGTACGCCTCGTAGAGTCCGCCCGGGGGGAGCGCGAGCACGGCGCGGGAGAAATCCTCGGCGCCTCGCTTGAGCTCCTCCGCGAGGGGCACGCGAATCTCGACGAAGTGCGTCGGCGCCGCGCGCGGGGGCTCCCCCGGGTTGGCCGCCTGGAGCGCGGGGCCCTCGAGGCACTCCTCGGGGGCGTCGCGCCTGAGCTTCAGGAGGGCCATGTCCGCCTCCTTGAGCCACGTCAGGGAGAACTGCTCCGCCGCAGGCACCGCGCACGAGGCGGGGCTCAGCCCGGGGCCCGAGACGCGAACGACGAGCGCGTCGTCCTCGAGGTGCGGGGGGACCTCGTGCTGGTCCACGTGGTACGCGCTCCCGAAGGACTCGGGGGCGGAGCAGTCCGCGGCGACGCGCGCGCCGCCGAGGGCGACCGCGACGAACGCCGCGAGGGAAAGCGCGGCGGGACGCATGGGGGTGTGGCGCCCGCGACGACGGACGCCTGACGTCACGTGTTTGTCACCGAGCAGAGGGCGCTTGAGGGCGCCCCGCACTTGAGTGCCCGCCGGACCCTCGGGTTCGAGATTCGTCGGTTTTTCCAAATTCCAAATCTTCCCTCCCGGGCTGCTTTTGTCGACGACACCACATCTCCCGCGCGCGCGCGTCTTCACCACCACCCTCCCCTCCCCCCCGTCGCAGCTTCTCCTCGATCGCGCGCATGAGCCCCGTGTCGCGCTCCGAGCTCGCGCGGCGCGACCGCGTGTACAGCGCGGTCCCCTCCGTCGTGCGCTCGCTCCCGAGCCTGAGCCGCTGCGTGCGCAACTACGTCTTCCACGTGCGTTTCATCTTCCCGATCGTCGCGCGCGCCGACGCGACGCCTTCTTCGCGCGCCCGCCGGCGCGCGCGCGCTCGCTCTCGCCCTCGCCCTCGCGCTCGCTCCCCTCCGCGTCTTCGCGCGCGTCTCGGGGGCGCGCTTCGCTCGCGCGCCCTCCTCGGCCGGTTCGGTCGCGGCCTTCGCTTCCGCTTTCGGCGGTTCCGAGGATGGCACATCCCGATCCGGCCACGACGCGCGCGACGAAAACGGCTCGCGTCGTCTGAGCGTCCCTCCCCTCCCCCCCCGTCGCCTCCCACGCACGCCGCTCTCTCCAGGCTCTGCTCGTCTTCTGGACGGCGATCCTGATCGTCTCCATCTCCATGGCGTTCCTGTACGTCCCCGCGAAGATGCGCGCGGACCCGTACGTGATCCGCGCGGACGACGACGTGTGCTTCGCGTCGTCCGAGACGGTCTGCGACACGCACGCGGTGTCCACGTTTTACTTTTGGAACCTCACCAACCCCGCGGAGGTCGTCGCCGGCACCGCCCCCCCCGCCCTCCGCGAGGTCGGCCCGTTCGTCATGCACAAGACGCGCGAGAAAAAGTCCAACGTCACGTTCCACCAGCACGCGAACACGTCCGCGGTGAGCTTCGTGTCCACGACGTACGCGGAGTGGGACGAGGCCTCCTTCTGCGACGGATGCTCGTTATCCGACCCGATCGTCTCCTTCAACGCCGCGTACTACACCCTCGTCAAGACCTACGGCTCGGAGACAAACTTCCTGTACTCGTTGACGCCCAAGGTCGTCCCCGGCGTCCTTCAGGGCATCGTCTCCGTCTTCGCGGCGCTCGCGGCGGACCCCGCGACGGCCGCGGCGATGCCGCACGTCGCCGCCGCCGCCGCCGATCCCTCGGGCGACGCGCTGCTCGCGCTCGCCGAGGCGCAGTGGGGGGACTGCTCCCCGCTCGGCGGCGTCAGCGTCACCGCCCTGGCGCTGCCGCCGGAGACTCTGGCGCTGTTCCCCGTCGCCCCCGAGTTCGGGGCGTACGCGGCGAGCGCCACGGGCGCCCCCGCGAGCGCGTTCGGCCTCGCCCCCGGCGCGACGCTCGACGCCGTGTACGCGCTCCTGACGACGGACGAGACGGGCGGGGAGGTCCTCGTCGCGTTGCAGACCCCCGACGCCGACCTCGCGTCGTCGCTCGGGCTCGCCTCGAGCACGCACGCGTCGCTCGTCAAGGGCTACGTGGCGTCCGTCGCAGGTTCGTACGGCAAAAACGCCGCGCAGGCCGCGATGGGTCCGTTCCTCGGGCCGAATTCTTCCGGGCTCTTCGTCAAACGCCCCGTCGAGGAGTGGCTCGAGGGGTACGTCGACCCGCTCACGAGCGCGCGGTACGATCCGAGCGACCCGCGGTATTTGGTTCGCGCGATCACCAAGACGTTCCACGCGAGGGACCTCGAGCCGGAGACGTTCGCGGAGCGCGTGCCGTACGGCGTCTCCGACTCCGCGCTCTGGCCAGGCCTCGGCGCGACGCCGTGGACCGTCGCCACCGGCGCCGACGACCCGAACAAAACCCTGGACGTTTTGGTGGCCACAAACGGGAGGGACTCGAACGAGACCGAGTACGCGTACGGCGGCGGCGAAAATCGCCAACGCGTGCGCGGGAAGATGATCAGCCGCGCGGTGTACCCGGGCGTGCGCGACGAGGGCCTGGAGACGAAGACGGCGATCGCGTGGTTCGATTTCGGGAGCTCGCTCGACCTCGGGCGCTCGGTGCGCCTCGAGTACGCGGGCGCGTACGACAAGCCTCACGAGGACGTCAAGCTGCGCACGTTCGCGCTCGCGCGCGAGGAACTCGAGCCCTGCCCGATTCGCGCCGACGCGTGCGCGTTTTCGCCGACGGCGCGCGCGCCGGGGTACCACGGCGCGTGGGACGTCAGCGAGCACCGCGCGATCCCGACCGTGGTCACGATGCCGCACGGCCACCGCGCGGACCCGCGCCTGTTCGGGTACGTCGACGCCGCCGACCCGGCGAGCTCCCCGTTCGCGCCCAACGCCACCGCGCACGAGATGGAGTGGGACGTGTTCGAAACCACCGGGAACGTCCTCGGGATGCGCCTGAGGTACCAGAACAACTTCCAGGTGAAACCCACGGACGTGTTCTACCCGAACCTGTGGCAGCCCGGACCCGGGTCCGCGATGGACGGGCGAGACGTCCCCGACGACGGCATCTACCTCCCGATCGCGTGGGTGGACGTGTCGTACCGCGTCCCGAGGTCAAAGATCTTGGACATCGCCGGCGCCATCGCCGAGGCGCGAGGCCTGTTCATCACATACACCCTCGGCCTCCCCGCGTCAAGCCTGGTCTTCATCGTCTACGCGTGCGTGAACCTGCACGTGCGACGCAAAATCGCAAAGGGACGCGAACGCGTCGAGGACCAAATCCGAGCCGAGCTCAGGCGCGAGCAGACCGTCAGGGCCGCGAATAAGCACCGGCGAAGCCGCGACGAGGACGAGGACGAATACGACGACGAGGCGCCGCTCGCGCCCGTCCTCGGGGCCTTCTCCAGGCGCGACCCGGAACCGATCGACGCGCGAGGGGGCGTGGAAGACGATAAGGACGCGTCCGTCGTCGTCGTGAACGTCGGGGAGGTCAACGAGAAGTGAGAAGTGAGCCGAAGGAGCGCGAGACCGCGACGCGCGACCCGAGCGACCTCTCAAGATTTTCGGCTCGCGGGCGTTTTATTTTTTCAATCCTCGTCAGATTTTCAAGTCCACATTTTCAAATTCCGAGGAAACGGCCGCGCGCGCGACCCATCCCCCGGCGCGCCGCGGCCGCGCGGGCGACCACGCGGCGCGCTCTTTCACCCGGCGTCGAGCTTCGCGCGGTCGAGGGCGTCTCGCTCGCGTCGCGCTCGGGATGTCCGACGCGTGGCGCGACGAGACGCAACTCGCGGGCGCGGACGCATTCGCGGGCGCGTCTCCGGAGAGGATGACCGCACGCCACGACGAGCCCGCGGCGCCGGAGGGCGTGGCGCCGACGCTCGCGGCCTCGCCGCTGGGCGAACCCGACGCCCACGCCCGGGAGGACGCCGACGAGGAGGTGGTGGTGGACGAGGACGATGACCGGACGCTGACCCCGGAGGAGCACGACTTCGCGGGCGCGACGATGCCGGCGCCGTACGGAAGCGACCCGGACGACGACGTCGACTCGGACGCCACGATGACGCCCGAGGGGTACGCGCCCTCGCCCGAGCCCGAGCCGGTGCCCCGCGAGCCCGAACGCGCGGCGCCGGAGCAGTCGGGAGCGCTCCACGAGCCGACGGAGAGGGAGGCCCCCGAACATGACCCCGAGGATGCCGAGGATGCCGAGGATGCCGAGGACGCCGAGGATGCCGAGGATGCCGAGGCTGAGGAGGACGCGACGCGAGAAGAGGACCCGCCGCCCCCGTCCGAACCCCCCGCGGCCCCGTCCGAACCCCCCGCGGCCTCGTCCGAGGTCCCGCTCGCCGCCGCGGGCGCGCGCGGGTCGCTCGATACCGTCGGCGCCGCGTGGCGCGTCGCGGGGGGCGCGTACTACGACAGCGGTCACACCGCGGCGCCCGCGTCGGACGAACGAGAACCCCCCGCCGCGGACGAAGACGAAGACCAAGACCAAGACGAAAACCAAAACCCGCCCGCCGCGTCGGAGTCCGAGCCGGAGCGCGTCGCCGCCGACGTAAAAGCAAACGCCGACGCCGCGGGAAAAAGCCCCCCCGAGGCTCGGAACGACGCCCCGACGCAGCAGAAGGCTGACTCGTCCGAACCGACGCCGCCGCCGCCCGATCCCGATCCCGATCCCGGTCCCGGGCCGGAGGCGTCGGAGTCGGACGACGACGAGCTCATGCGCGAGGACGCCGCCGGCTGGAGCTCGTACAGGTACGACGGCACGGTGGCGCCGTCGAAGCACCGGGACCCCGCGGGGTCCGACCCGAGAGAATCCCCGAACGCGGGGGCGCGCCGCGGCCGACCCAGACGCGCCGCCGCCGCGAAGGCCGCCGAGAAAAAAAAATCACCATCGCCGCCGCCGCCGGATCCCGTCCCGCCGCCGCCGCGGAAGGGCGGCGCGAGAAAAAGAACGGCGGACCTCTCGGGAGCGGGGGACGGAGCCGTGGACACTCGGAAACGCGCGGCGGAGGACGACGCGGAGGAGGGGGAGGGCTCGAGGCGCCGCGGTCGCCGTCTGGGCGGCGGCGCGGAGCCCGCGCGCGTTCGCGCGCTTCTCTCGGCGTCATTCGACGAGCGGCAGAAGGCTGACTTGTCGGCGGCGGTGGGGCGCCTGGGCGGCGCGACGGCGCCGGACGTCTCGGCGTTCACGCACTTCATCGCCGCGCCGCCGCTCGTCCGGTCGAAGAACGTGCTGTGCGCTTTGGCGGCGGGGAAGCCGATCGTTTCGACGTCGTGGGTGGACGCGTCGCGGCGGCTCGGGCGGTTCGCCCCCGCGGAGGACCACCTGTGCCGCGACCGAGCGTTCGAGAAGAAGCTCGGCTTCGACCTCGCGAGGACGCTGGAGGCGGCGAGGCGGAGGGGCGTGCTCGCCGGCGCGGAGGCGTGGATCGTGCCCGGCCCGAGCGCGCGGGGGGAGAGGAAGAAGAGGCCCGCGGGAGGCGACGCGGCGGAGCGGGAGATGCTCGAGGCGGTTCTGCGAGCCGCTGGGGCGGAGGTGGCGCGGCGGGACCCGAGCGCGGGGAAGGCGACGCGGAGGGGCGAGGACGGGGACGGCGCGCTCTTCGTCGCCGTCGCGGGGAGCTGCGCGAAGGAGATCGCGCGCATCAAGGCGACGGGCGCGGCGGTGCACAAGAGCGAGGCGGTGCTCGAGGCGGTCGCGAGGCACAAGCTCGACCGCGCGGCGCACAGAGCGTGAAAGACAAAAAAATTTGAGCGAGGAAACGCCGCGCCCCGCGCGGCCCCGACCGTCGACGGCGGCGGCGGCGGCGTCGGTTTTTTTTCGCGTCGTCGTGCGGTGGTGTGATATTACAGGGCCGTCGAGCGCTGGCCTCCTCGTCAATCGTCCGCGACGTGCGCCGCCTCCAGTCCCTTTCTCGTTTTCCCCTTGGGCTTGCTCCTGACGGTTCTGTAAAACTCTCGCATGGCGCCCTTCTCCCCGTTGACGGGCGAGGCGATGGATTCGCCCCCCCGCCCGACGCCCCTGAGCGTCATCTTCCCCGCCTTGTTCTCGAGCTCCCACTGCGCCATCTTCTCCTCCCTGGCCTTGATCTTCGCCTCCCGCGCGGCGACCTCCTCCGGCGTCGGTCCCTCCTCCGGCCTGAGCGCGAGGTAGGCGTTTTTCCACGTCTTCCTCTGCTTGGGCGGCTTCCCGGGCTTCTCGGGCGCGGCGCCGGGCTCGTACCACGCGCTCGCGCAGTGCGGCCACCACGCGGCGTCGCTGTCGACGCACTTGCGGTACTTGCACGGCTTGCGGCACATGCACAGCTCGGCGATGGCGGCGAGCTCGGGGGCGGAGAGCGCGGAGACGCGCTCGAGCACCGCGGCTTTGTCAAAGTCGCCGTCGAGCTTGGGATTGCACCGCGCCTCCAGGGGGCACATGTCGAGCACGGAGATGGACGAGGCGTCCGAATCCGCGCTGCCGTCGGAGGCGTACCGCTCGTCGTCCGAGCCGTCGTCGCGTCGCGTCATGACCGCGGAGGCGAGGACGCCGCGTCGGTGGACGAGGTGGGACGACGACGACGCGCGCCTCGGTGCTCCGCCTTTTTTCGCCGGGAGGGCAGTCGCAGGCGGACGGGGCGAACGACGCGGACCGAACGCGAGAGGCGAGCCGCGCGGGCGGGAAGACGGCGGCGAGCCGCGGGGGGAGGCGGGAGGGGGAGGACGCGCGGGTGGCGCCGCGAGCGTCGCGTGACGCGCGGGGTTCGCGAAGGCGGAGGCTGGGCGCGGGACGCGCGGGAGCCGTGTGCGGACGCCGTCTTGGAGATGATACGTTGAGTCAGCTCGCGCGGTTCGCAGCGCTCGATCCGCATGCAAAGAATATGGGCTCCATTCCAGGTTACGTATTGCGCTCGCCGCGCAGCGCGAACAAAACCCGGTCGCGGCCGCAGCGCTCGCCCTCTTTCCACGACCACGCTGGCACGCGTGTCGTTCTAGGTCATCACCATGGACAAGGTGCGCACCTCGCCGAGACGCCCTCCGCGTTCCGCCGCCGTTCCGGCGCGCGCGCGCGCGCGAGACCGCGGATCGACGCGCGTTCGCTCTCGCGTTTTTCTCCGCTTCGACGGCCTCGAAGCGCGGTTTTCACGCCGGGAGGCCCGGCGGAGTCCGCCGAACGCCGCGGTCGCGGGCGACCGTCCCCCCGCGGCTCGCGCGAAGCAAGCGCGCGACTGCGCGCGACGTGATCCCGCGCCGCGAGCGCGACGCGAGCGGCGTCGTCGCCGCCGCCCGCGCGCTGCCGCCGCGAGACCTTCCCATGTCGTGCGATTGGTTTCCCCGGCCCGCATCGTCGCTCACCGCCGCCCCTTCCCCCCCCCACTCTCCACCTCAGGTTGTCGTTATCGACGGCAAGGGGCACCTCCTCGGTCGCCTCGCGAGCATCGTCGCCAAGCAGCTCCTCCAGGGGCAGCATGTGGTGCGTCCCCGTCGCCTCCGCGAGCGCGCTCCGGCCGCGGGGTCCGGAACCCGTCGCTAGGGTTTTGCCTCGATGGTTTCCGAGGGCATCGAGCCCCTCCCGCGCCCCCGCGCCCGGTCCGCCACCCCGAGGACCCCGCCCCGCCCGCGACGCCCGCGCCGCTCTCCCCCCCACGAGTCACACTCGGTCCGCTGACGTTCGCTCGCGCCTCCGTCCCTCGCTTCCCCTTCACCCTCTCAGGTTGTGGTGCGCGCGGAGGGGATTGTCATCAGCGGCGGCATCGTCCGCGCGAGGCAGCAGTACGATTACTTCAAGCGCCTCCGCATGAACACGAAGCCCTCGCACGGTCCTTTCCACTACGCCGCCCCCGCGCGCATGCTCTGGCGCACGGTGCGCGGCATGGTGCCCCACAAGACCAAGCGCGGCGCCGCGGCGTTTGAGCGCTTCAAGGCGTACGAGGGGATCCCCCCCCCGTACGACAAGGTGAAGCGCGCCGTCGTCCCCGAGGCGCTCAAGGTGCTCCGCCTCGCCGCCGGCCACAAGTACTGCGTGCTCGCCGACCTCTCCCACCAGGTGGGCTGGAAGCACAAGGCGACGGTGGAGGCGCTCGAGGCGAAGCGCCAGGCGAGCGCTTCGGAGTACTGGGCGAAGAAGAAGGAGGCCAACGCGAAGTTTGCCGCCGCGAAGGAGGCGGCGAACGCGCAGCTCGGCGACCTCGCGCCCCTCATCGCCGCCACCGGCTACTAAAAAACGAGTCAGCGAGAGTGAGCGTCACATCCGCGCGATGAATGGAACGAAGGAGTGAACGAAACGAAATCCGAACATCGATCGATCGCGCGCCCCGGATACCCGCGGAGGCGTCCCGACGGACGTCCCCCCGCGTTTCGTTTGTTTTTTTTCTACTTTCGAAAGTACTTCGAGACTATACCGACGAGAGCGAGGACGGGACGGGAGGAGGCGACGCGCGCGGGACACCTGATATTTTCGTATCTGTATGCGCGTCGCGTGATATTTTCGAATTGCAGGGGGCGGCCTCTCTGAGCGAACGCTGTCGCTCGGACGCCGCGATCAGTACCTGTACTCCTGGCACGTCTTGAAGAAGTGCGCGACGTTTTCCTCCGGCGTGCCCTGCATGACGCCGTGCCCGAGGTTCATCACGTGCTTCTTGTTCCCCGCCTTTTTGATGGTGTCCACCACCTTGTCGCCGATGAACTCCTTGCTCGCGAAGAGCGTCACCGGGTCCATGTTCCCCTGCACCGCCTGGTCCATCCCGAGCCTCGCCCTGGCGTCCGCCATGTCCACCGTCCCGTCGAGCGAGATGACGTCCGCGCCCGTCGTCTGCAGCCGCTCGAGCAAACCGCCGCTGCCCGAGCTGTACAGAATCAGAGGCAGGTCGGGGTGCGTCTCCTTCACCTCCGCGACGACGCGCTTGAGGTAGGGCAGGCAGTACTTCTCGAAGTCCGCGGGGCAGAACTCGGAGGCCCACGAGTCGAACACCTGCACCACCTGCGCGCCGCTGTCCGCCTGGTACTTGACGTACTCCACGACGGAGTCGGTGATGCTCGAGAGCAACGCGTGGTACACCTCGGGCGCGTCGAACGCCATCTTCTTGATCACCTTGTAGTGCGTGCTGGTGCCGCCCTCGACGATGTACGACGCGAGCGTGAACGGCGCGCCGACGAAGCCCAGGACGGTGGCGTCGTTGCCCACGGACTCGCGGAGGAGGCCGAGGGACTCACCCACGAACGCGACGGACTTCTCCGGCTCGAGCGGGGTGATGGTCTTGACGTCCTCCGCGTCGCGGATGGGGTTCATGATGATGGGCCCGGTGCCCTTCACGATGTCGAACGGGATGTTCATGCCCGCGAGCGGGGTGAGGATGTCGCTGAACAGAATCACGCCGTCGGGCTTGAACGCGTCCCAGGGCTGGAGGGAGATCTCCACCGCCAGATCCACCGTCTCCGAGCGCTCGCGGAACGTCGGGTGCTTCTTGCACAGATCCTGGTAGATCTTCATGTACCGACCCGCCTGGCGCATCATCCAGATCGGAGGCCTCTCGACGTCCTCGCCGCGGATGGCGCGGAGCATCAGGGGGTCCTGCGTCGTGCCCGCGGCCGCCGCGGCCGCCGCGCCCTCCACGGAGATGGCGCGGAGGGGGCGATGGGCGCGGACGACGCGCGCGGAGGATCCCGCGGGCGTGCAGCGCCCGGCGACGCGCTCGCGAACGGCGACCGAGGGGCGCGCCGAGACCGCGCCGAGGTGGGCGACGGCGGACATCGCGCGAGAGTCGAGGAGGGCGGAACAAGTGGCGAGCCGCGGGGCGAGGGGCGCGTGCGGTGCGGAGCGTGCGGTGCGGAGCGCGCGGCGACGCGTGCAGTGAAGCGCCGGCGACGACGCAACAACGCCTCGCTCTATCGATATCTGCGTGACTCGGACACGACGCGCGAATCTAAGACATCTCATTGGCCGACGATTCCTGCGAGCGCCGTGCGCACAATCATCTGACTGTTTGCTCTGCCATCAGAAAAAAAAAAACAGCAAGATCTCGATCTCCACGAAGGAGGAAAAAGCTCCGACACGCCCGCGTGAGAAGGATGCCACTGTGCGCGTGAGATGTGCGCATCGTCCGGCGGCGGCGCCGCGGTCGGGGTGGGCGCGCGGTTCGGTTTGGGTATATAAAGATACGCTATGAAAACGAGCGCACTCCGCGCGCGCCTTCGCGCCCTTCGCGCGTTCCGTTCGCGCCGCTCGCCTCGCCTCGCCTCCTTCCCTCCCCTCCTCCTCACCGCCCGTGCCCTCCGCTCTGCGCCACCTGCCTGTGCAGTTGGATGAGAAAGTCCGCGTACGACATGGCGCCCGCGCCCCCCGCGCCCCTGTCCTCGACGAGGTGCGGGAACAGCCTCGCCTCGTCCGGCCGGCCCTGCTGGATCACCGTCAGCGTGCAGTGGCACCCGTTCGCCGCGCGTCTCCGCATCTCCTCCACGATCGTCCGCACCTGTTCGTTCGTCTTGGACCCCTCCACCGCGGGCGGCGAAAAGTCCACCTCCGGCCCCGGCGGCCCCCCGGGCCCAAACGCCGCCTCGACGAACGCCGGGTCGAGCATCTTCCCGAGCCACAGCAGGCACTGGTACCCGTCGTCCACGAGGTACGCCCCGCGCGCGTCTATGCGCTCCCCCGCGAGCGCGGTTCGCGGGGGCATGATCACGCGCCCCTCCTCGTCCTTGGTCCCCGCCTCGGGGGGCATGGCGTGCAGCGCGTACATCGCCGGGTACAGGCGCCGCAGGATCGCCTCCGTCGGGGCGGACATGATCTCGAACACGCTCGCGATGCGCTCGTCCACGCTCACGTCGCGCGTCTGCCCGCGCAGGGCGACGGATTTGCCCGCGCACAGGGCGAAGAGCGGGATCAGGCGCATCTTCTCCGGGTAGATGAGGCGGTTGAACGCGCGCGCGGCGGAGGTGTTGAGCATGCGGAACTCCTTCAGCGCGCTCGAGAGCTTCGTCTGCATCGCCTCCCTCGCGTCCTGTAGCCGAGCGGTCAGGGAGCGCTCGACGCCGAGACGCGTCAGGAACGCGCTCATCGCGCCGCCGTCCACGGCGCGGTACATCTGCGCGACGTCCGAGACGACGGGGACGCACATCGTGTGCACGCGGATCCGCCGCTCGCCCTGGTCGTTGGTGTACAGCAACGCGCACTGTAAAAAACTGGTGTTCGTCGTCGGGAGCTGCTCGTCGTGCGCAATCTGAACCGCGTACGCCTGGTCCGCGTTCGTCGCCGGGAGCGCGAGCAGATCCATCGACCGGATGAAGAAGTGGCCGTTGAAGCTCGAGACGCGGAACCCTTTGCTGCACCGCACGCGGCACACCGCCTCCCACGCCGTGAACCGCGTGAGGTTATGCCGGAGCTCCTTCGAGAGCCGCGGTCCGTCGCGCTCGACGCGGAACGCGGGGTAGTGGTACACCTGCCCGCCCGTGTACCTCGGGAGCGTGGAGAGGCTCGCGAGGTCGGCGTACGGGGAGGCGGAGGCGAACACGTCGACGCAGATCTGCTGCCGCGAGCACTCCGCGGCGATCTTTTTGAAAAACGGATCCGCCGGGGACCTCGCCAGGTGCTCCTTGTCCGTCCCCGCGCTCCGGTGGTCGTCCCCGCGGTTCAGCAGGCGCCCCGAACCGAGCGAGGGAAGCGTGCTCTGGAACATCAGCAGCTTCCCGCCGATGTGGTTCATGGCCATGTACGCCGCCTGCACCGCGGGGCCCATGCACGACTCCACCTGCTGCGTCTCCGCGAACGCGTTCGGGAGCATGTCCAAGAGGGCGTCCACCGCCTCGCGGCTCTCGCCCAAGTTCACGAGCAAATCCTCGGGCGCGGGGCAGAACGGGTCGTCCAGCTCCGCGACGACCATCATCTGAGGCTGCGAGGACCCGGGCTTCAGCGCGTAAAAGTGCAGCGTGCTGTCGTACGTGAGGAAGCCGACGTGCGTGCGCTCGCCGCCGGGCAGGTGGTCGAGCGTCTCCTTGATCGTCCGCACGGCGACGGCGAGGAAGCCCGAGCTCACCGCCTGCGCGGAGACGTCCAGGGCGAAGAAGTACGTCGGGGGCATGGGCGGCCGGACCATGTACTCCTGGCTGGCGAGGAGCTCCACGGTGCCGTGCCTGAGCTCGGGGCGCTCGTGCACGTCCCGCCGCCGCCCGTTGGCGTCGAGGGTGCAGAAATAATCCACGGGCACCTCGTTGGGAAGCTGGCACACGTTGCACCGGAACCGCCGCCCGCCGTCGATGAACTGCACGAACGGGTTGATGTACGTCCGGCACCTCCGGCACCGGACGATTCCCGTGCTCCCGAAGTGCGCCACGGGGACGTTCTCGCCGGGGATCAGAGGCCGCACGATGCACGCGATCGGGAGGCCGAAGCGCTGCTTCACGCTCCCGTTCACGGGAAGCGCGCCGCACGTCAGGCGCAAGTACCGCGGGTCGCACGACAGCTCCGTGTTCGGATTCGGGACGTCGTCCCCGGGACGCGGGAACGTCGCGGGGTCCACGCCCTGGTCCCCGCCGGGGCCGCCCCCGCCGAGCTGCAGGGAGGAGAAATCCTCGACGAAGGTCTGCTGCGGCGCGCCCATCATCCCGCCGGGGCCGCCCATCTGCGGCTGGAGCGCGCCGGGGTACGTCCCGCCGGGGGGAGGGGGCTGGCCCGGGTACCCGCCGGGAGGGGACATCATCCCGCCCTGCGGCGGCGGGCCGGGGGCCGGCGGGCCGCCGCCGCCCATCATCGCGCCGGGCGCGGCGCCCATCATCGGAGGGGGAGGGCCGCTCATCGGAGGCGGAGGGCCGCCGCCCATCCCGCCGGGCGCGCCGCTCATCATCGGGGGCGGGGCTCCGCCCATGCCGCCGCTCATCATCGGGGGCGGGGGTCCGCCCATGCCGCCGCCCATCATCGGGGGCGGGGGTCCGCCCATGCCGCCGCTCATCGCGGCGGGGGGCGGGCCGGCCGCGCGCTGCTGTCCCGGCTGCGGGACCATGCCCGCGCCGGGTCCCGCGCCCATCGCGGGCGGGGGCGGGCCCGGGGGTCCACCTCCGACGCGCATCGCGCCCATCTGCGCCGTCGGGGGCGCCATGCCCATCGCGGGCGGCGGCGCGCCGCCCATCTGCGGCGGGGGCGGACCCGGAGGTCCCGGAGGACCGGGCGGGCGCGCGCCCATCTGCGGAGGAGGCGCGCCCGTCTGGCCCTGGGGCGGGGCGCCGGGGGGGCGCATCATCCCGGGCGGGCCGGGGGGCATCCCGCCGGGAACGCCGGGCGGCATCGCGCCGGGGGCGACGCCGCCTGCGAGTCGCGCGCGCGATGGGGGCGGGGGGGAAGCGGGCGTCAGATCTGCGGGCCGAGCGGATGCAGAGCGGGCGCGCGGAAATGCGCGCGGCCTTTCTTCGCTGCCGCGGGCGGGGGGGAGATCGGGGAAGCGTCGCGCACCGGGAGCGCCGTTCGGCGGCCTGGGCGGGCCGGGCGGCCCGGGCGGGCCTCGGGGGGGACCCGGAGGGGGCTGCATCGCGTCCTGGGGCGCGTGCGCAGTGCCCCGCCGAGGGTGATCGATTTCGACTTCGTCAACCGCGCACCGCAACGGCAACAACACGCACGCGGCCTCGCGCCGCGCGCCTGCTGCTGGTGGCGCGCGGCGCGCGTCCGATCGGATCGCGCCCGTAGTCCGTTCGCGCCTACTCGGTTAACCCTGCTGGCGCGCGCGCCGCACTCGCGCGGACGCGTCGCGCCCCCGATCGCGTCCTCCCCTTTCCGCGCGTTTCGCCATGCTCGCGCGCGCGGCGTCGCGAGCCGCCTCGGCGGCCTCGCGCGCGACGGCCCCCGCCTGCGCCTCCGCGTGGTGCGCGCTGCGGGGATACGTCGTCGGATCGTCGGATGACGACGGCGCGGTGGCCGATCGGGGAGGGTCGTCGGACGAGACGAGCGCGGCGGTCGACGGATCCGCGCCTCTCACGTCCGCGCCCTCCGGATCCGCGCCCTCGACCGCGTCCCCGCCCTCCGCGGGTCCCGCCGCGGACGATCGCGCTTCGCCGGACCCTTCGTCGTCCGCCTCCGCGGAACCGCCCGCGGTCGTGACGGTGGAATCCACCGAGCACGGCGAGGCGGACGAGGACGCCGCCGCCGCGGACGCCGCGTTCGCCGCCGCCGCAGCCGCCGCCGCCGCGGACCCGGGCCCGCGCTGGTACGGCGGCGTCGAGCCGCACGCGCCCCCGGCGCGGCCCCGCGAGCGCGAGGGCGCGACGTTCAGCCTCGCGGCGCGCGCGGCGTCCGTCGCGGAGCTCGCCTCCTCCGACGTCGGCCGATTCTGGACGCTCCCCGAGGCGGCGGGCGGCGAACTTGACGCCTCCTCGGCGGACTCCGCCTCCGCCTCCGCCTCCGTCCTCCCCGACGACCTCATCCCCGCGGGCCTCCTCGCCGAGTTCGAGGCGAGCGGGACCCGCCGCGTGATGTTCCGAGCGGCGCACCTCGACCTGATCGACGCGGCGGTGCGCGAGCGAAAGCCGACGGCGACGCTCCTCGCCGGCGATCGCGGCGCGGGGAAATCCGTCTCGCTCTTCGCGCTCGCGTCCGCCGCGCGGGCGACCCCGGGGTTCCTCCTCGCGTACGTCCCGAGCGCCAGGGCGCTGACGATCGACTCCTCGTACCAGAAGGACCAGGCGAGCGGGAAGTGGGACACCCCGGAGCACGCGCGCCTGTTCCTTCGCTGGGTCAAGCTCGGCAACGACGACGCGACGCTCGCGGCGGCGGCGTCCTCCGCCCCCGAGGCCTCCTCCGTCCTCGCCGCCGTCGACGCCGGCCTCGACGCGTTCGAGAAGGAGCCGAAGAGGACCGTCGAGGCGGCGCTCGCGGTGATCGAGGACCTCAAGACCGCCGCGGGCGCGGGGACCCCGGTTCTGTTCGTCGTCGACGAGTACGCGGCGCTGCACGGGCCGACGGACATGCACGAGGTGCTCGGCGCGCGCAAGCGCGGGAACATTCGCGCGGGGGAGACGCGTCTGTGCGCGGCGCTCCGCGACGCGGGCGGGATCACGGCCGCCGGGGCGGGGTACGTCGCCGCGACGAGCGGGACGATCCAGCTGTCGCCGAAGCTGGACGCGGCGATGGGCACGGCGGAGGCGCCGGGGTCGGAGGCGCTGGTTCGCGTCGAGGCGGAGCGGATGCGAACGGGGGAGATTGTCGCGATGGTCAGGCACTACGACCACGCGCGGGGCGGGCTCGACGCCGTCGACGCCTCCGTCGACCACGAACAGCTCGCGCTCAGGCTCAGGGTGCTGACGCAGGGAAACGGGAAGGAGATGCGGGAGATGTGCGGCGTGCTGTGACGCTCCCAGGGAGGAGACGCGAAGAGAAGTTTCACCCCGTCTCGGTTCAGAACACTCAAAAAAAACTTTTTACTTTCGAAAGTAAAAAAGTCATCATCACCGCTCGACGAACCTCCCCGCTTTTTTCGCGATGGCGTCGATGTCGTCCATGAGCTCGAAGTGCTCCCCGATCCCCACGAGCGTGTTCGCCGCGATGACGCCGCTGCTCGCCGCGGCCGGGAGCCCCACGCCCGGGGCGCAGCTGTCCCCGACGCGGTACAACCCCTTGATTCCCGTCGCGGGCCCCGGGAACATCGCCGGCGCTCGAATCGCCGCGCCGTACGTCCCCTTGTACCTCCGCATCCACTTCTCGTGCGTCAGCGGGCTCCCGATCATCTCCAACACGACGCGCTCGCGGACGTCCGGGATGATGCGCTCGAGCGCCTCGTACAGCTTCGCGCTCCGCTCGCGCTTCCGCTCCTCGTACCCCTCCCCCCGCGCCCACCCGTCGTGGGGCTCCATGGTGTACGCGTGCACGCAGTGGTACCCCTCCGGCGCCATCGCGGGCGCCCACGCCGTGGCGATCGAGATCATGCACACGTTCCCGGGCTCGTCGATCGGCCGCGTCTCGTCGCGAACGACGACGTGGTGCCCGCCCAGAGTCTCCACGTCGATGCCGTCGGCCCTGATGCCCAGGTGCAGGTGCATGAACGACTCGCTGTGGGGCGTGCCGACGGCGTCCTCCAGCTCCTTCCGGCTCACCGCGCCGGGAGGGATGAGGCGCGCGTACGTGTCCCAGACGCTCGCGTTGGAGATGACGACGGGCGCGTGAACCTCCGCGCCGCTCCTCAGCTTCACGCCCTTCGCGGCGCCGGTCTCGTCCAGGAGGACGCGCTCGACGTGCGTCTTGAGCCTGATCTCGCCGCCGCGTTTCGTCACCGCGCGCGCCAACGCGTCGGTGATGGCCTCCGCGCCGCCGAGGGGGAACTCCGACTGTTTCAGATCGTCGCTCGCGCCGAAGACGGCGGCGAACTCGGCCGCCACCGTCCCGCTCGCGTCCACGCCGGACAGGAGGTAGCACTCGAGGTCCGCCAGGCGTCGCATCCACGGGTCGGTGATGCCGAGAAAGTCGAGCAGGTTCACCGTCGGGTTGGGCAAGATCCCGGCGTACGGGCCCAAGCCCGCCATGCTCTTCATGTACCTCGAGCCGATCATCAGCGCGACTTTCCAATCCGCCCTCAGCGCGGGCGTCGGCAACCCGGATAAGCTCGCGTACATCGCGCGGATCTTCGGGATCGCGGCCTCGAGCTCGTCCGCGCCCCGGGGGCTGAACCGCCGGACCTCCGCGACGAGGAGGTCCAGGTCGGCGTGGCGGCGCAATCCCGGAACCCCGCGCTGGACGTGGAACGTGCCCAGGGGATCGTACAACGCCGTCTCGAGGGGCTCGCCGAGGAGCTCCAGGATCGCCGCGAGCGGGTTCAGGGCGTTGATCGTGGTGAGGCCCGCGAAGAAGCTCGGGCCGGTGTCGAACCGGAACTCGCCGTGCTCGGTCGAGCGCGCGAACCCGTGCGCGGCGCCGCCGGGGGCGTAGTGCGACTCGAGGACGACGACGCGCTTGCCGTAGTGCGCCAGGAGCGCCGCGGCCGTGAGCCCGCCCACGCCGGACCCGACGATGACGACGTCCGCGGAGGAGGCCGCAGAGGACGGAGCGCCGTTTTCTGTCGCGGACGCGAGCGCGGAGCGACGAGGCGCGACGCGAGGAGCGACGACGGGTCGCGCGCGGGACGACGCGTCGGCGTTCCCGGGACGAGCGCCGCGGGAGGGGCGCCGCGAGGGGGCGAGGCGCGCGCGGGAGAGCGACGCCGTCGCCGCGGGGGACGACATCGGAGCCGGCGAGTGGAACGCGGGGGGCGAGGGGGCGGACGTGCCGGTGCCGCGCGCCGCGGGAATGCGAGGGCGGAGGGGAGGACGAGCGAGAGCGCGACGATCGCGCGACGCGATAGAGCGCCGCGACACGTGGCACGAGCTCGTCGAGTCCGCGCGAGCATCTCAGTCTCGGTAGTATGACGTCCGTTCGGGACGGCGGGTCTCAAATCATCGCGATGACGAACCGCGATGAATCGTCGCGGTGCGAAAACGGTTCGGTCTTTTCCCTCCCCGCGCCGATCCCGCGGATCGGCGACAGGTCCGGTCGCCGGCGAGGCTCGGCTCGGCGCGTCCCCCACGGCTCAGACGCGTTTTCATATGATAACAACACGCGCGCCGCCGCGCGACCTCGCGCCGGGTGGTTCGGCCCGCGCCTCCTCCCTCTCAGCGCGGCCCGAGCATGTCTGTCCCCTCTCCCGCCTCCGCCGCCTCCAACTCCTTCACCATCCTCTCGTACGCCGCCATGGCGCTGGGGCTGGACGCGGGCACCACCTTCGGGAGCGTCCTGGGCATCGTCGTCGCCTTCCCCGCCGTCTCGTTCGCCTCGCCGACGACGGGCGCGGAGACGTCCACCGGCGCGGGCGGCGGCGGCGCGGCGGGCGGGGGCGGCGGCGCGTTCGCCGCCCACTCCGCCGCCTTCTCCTCGCCCCCGAGCGCCGCGAACCTCGCCTCGCGCCTCTCGCGGAACTTCTTGTCCAGCTCCTCCAGCCTCGCGCGGCGCTCCTCCACGTCGTACTCGCTCGGGCGGACGAACCCCGCGGAGTCGAGGGTGTCGAAATCGTCGACGGAGGCGCGTCCGGCGGCGTCGCCCCTCGCCGCCGTCCTCGCCGCCGAGAAGTTCAAGAGCGCCGACGTCGTCTTCTTGCTCTTCGCGCCGGACCCGAAGGACCCGGGCTCGAACCCGGGCTCGGACCCGGGCTCGACGGGCCCGCCGCCCCAGAGGCTCCACGCCTTCGTCTCCGCGCCCTCGTCCGCCGCCACCGCGTCCGCGACCGTCGCCGAGGAGGATCCGGGACCCTCGGGGACGAACGCGGGGACGCCTTCGCGAATCTCGCGCGCCGCCGCCTTCGCCGTCGCCCACGCGCCGATCGCGCGCGTCTTGACCGCGCACGCGAGGTCCTCGACGAACGTCGGGTCTTCCGCGTGCTTGGTCTTGGCGCTCGCGCAAGCGGCGATGACGAACGCGCCGAGCAGAGCCGGGCCGACGGGGTCGAACGCGCGCGGGGTCCCGGAGCGCGGCGCCGCGCGGGGGGGCTCGACGACGACGGCGGGGGCGGTGGATATCCACGCCGGGCGAACGCCGCCGTTGGTCTTCGCCCACTTCGCGCGGCTGACGGGGCCGAAGTACCCCGTCGGGGAGATGTCGTTCGCGCGCTGCCACAGCTTCACCGCCGCGATCGTCTCTCCGCCGTAGATGCCGTCCTGGCGGTACGTGCCCAGCGCGCGCTGTAAATCTTGCACGTCCGCGCCCGTGGACCACTCCCCGAGGTCGCGCGCGAACTTGGGCGCGCGGAAGTGCGGGCGGGGCTGGCCGGGGAGGAACGCGCGGGTGGTCGTCGCCGAGCCGCGGGGTCGGGGTGTAGCCGAGCGGTCGAGGCGCGGGAGGGCGACGCCGTTGCGCAGGAGCGCGGAGGAGGAGGCGGACAGGGCGGCCATCTTGGCGCGCGACGGGGCGGAGCGGAACGTTCGAAGCGCGACGAACGGCGTGAATTCGGGGAGGCGCGCGGATCGCCGACGGAGGGCGGTGCGGGCGCGAAGAGCGACGCGGATCGACGACGCGCGAGGGGGGAGGACGACGACGGGGGTCCCGGGGTCGTCGCGTGCGCGCGTCTGTGTGTGCGCGCGCGGAGCCCGCGACTCGAACGGTCCCGCGGCGCCGTCTCGGAAAGTTCGAGAGCGGAAGGCGCGACGAAACGCACGTGCAAATCTTCAACGGCTCGATCGATCGCGCGCACGCCTGGCAAGACATCGAGTGAAAATAAATCGCGTTTTCGTCGCGCCCCCCAGCGTTTCAGCGTTTCAGCTATACTGAGCTACTCGTGATACATCACGTCTTCTACCTAAGGTCGGTCAGGTCGTCTCGACGAAGACCGCCTCCTTGACCGCCTCCTTCCCTTCCCGCTCGCTCCGTTCCCACCGATACACTCATCACGCGGGAACGCTCTCCGCGAGGACGACGCTCTGCTCGGAGAAGGTTCGCCCGCCGTCGACGGAGATGGCCACCGCCGCCTCCGTCGTCCCCGGCGGCTCCGCGACGACCAACGCGCTCGAGACGAAATGCGCCGCCACGATCCTCGACCGCTCCTCGACCCCCTTCGCGTCGCGACCCCCCCGCTCGTCCGCGAACGCCCCCTCGCGAGCGCCCGAGTCCTTCTCGACCCGCGCGGATTCCCCGCGCACGTCCTCGAACCGCGCGACGAGCGAAGAAGCGGAACCGCCGCCGCCGCCGAAGCCTCCCCCGGGCCGAAACTCCGCGCCGCGAATCGCGACGGGCGCCACGCCCGCGCCCGCGCCGCCGACGTGCCACCACGCGCCCCCGGCGTCCGCGTCGTCCGCGAACGAGGCGCCGTCGAAGTCCCCGTCCGAACCCAGGAAGATCGCGTTCGTGGCGTCTGGCGGAAACACCGGCGCGTCGTTCGAAACACCAGCGCGGCGCACGGCGAACGTCGCGGTGAAGAACCCGCCGCGCGCCGCGGCGCGACGTTCGAACGCGCGGTTGACGTCGACGATCCTTCCCGGCACCAGGCCCGCGTGCAGCGCGACGCCGTGCACGCGCGGCGCGGGCGCGTACTCGAACTCGACGGACGACGGGTTCGCGCGCGCGGCGGCGCTCACGTGGTCTCCGTACGGCGCCGCGGCCTCGATCCACCGTCGCGCGGGCGTGATCGCGCCGCGCCCGACGGCGACGCGGTCGGCGCGGCGCGCCCACGTCACGCCCGCGTCGACGACGACGAAGCCCCCGGCGCGAGCCCCCGGAGCCGCCGGACCCCAAGCGGGGGCCTCGCACGGAAGCGCCGATGAGAGGACGCCCCGGAGAGAACGTTGGTTTGAGCGTTCGCCGCCGGACGCCGCCGAGTCCAAACCCGCCAAGTCCTCGGGGGTATACGCGCCGTCCGCGCGCGCGGGGTGGCCCGTCGGGAAGCGCACGCGACACGCGATCCGCGTCGCGTCTTTTTCCGTTTCCGCCGCGTCTTTTTCCTCGCCGGACCCGAGGACCCCGTCCCCGGCCCCGTCCTCCGTCGCGTTTGGGTTCGGGTCAAAAAAGGCGAGCGCGCCCGCGACCGTCGCGGCGTCTCCCCGGACCCCCCCCCTCGGGACGCCCGCGGCGCGCCACGGCCCCATCGCGGCGTGGACGACGACGCCGTCCGCCCTCGGCGCGACCACGAGCGGGTTGCCGCGCGGAAGCGCCGCGCCGACCCACCCGGGCCGCGCGTCGTTCGCGAACCGCACCTCCACCCGCCGCGCGAGTGTTACCTCGCGGCGCGCGCGAAGCGTACGATTCTTCGCCCCTATATGAGGAGATTCATACGACGCCGCATACGCCCCGTCGCCACGGTACCCACCGATCGCCGGCGAGACGCACGCGCTCGCGACGCTCCCGTCGACGCGCCGCGCGGCGACGTCGACGGCGCCGAAGCGACACGCCGGCGCGTACACGCTCGCCGTGCCGTTTTCGGCGCGGCGGTCGGAGACCACCGCGCCGAGCGCGTCGGCGAACGCTCCGAGGGTCGCCACCGAAGCGCCGCCCTCGCGCGGGAGCGGCGCGGAGGCGTCCACGATCGACGCGTGCGCGTCCTCGTCGCGCCGCGTCGGGGCGAGCGACAGAGCCGACGAGGAGTACCGCTCGGGCGCCACGCGCGGAGGAGCGGAGACGCCCAAACTCGGGACGGCCAAACGCGCGGCGAGGGGCGCCGACGCGGGCGCGACGCGCGCCGTCGCGGGCGCCTCGCACAGGATGAGCGCGGACGACACGAACGCGCACTCGGCGAACGCCGCCGCGACGGACGGTTCGGGTTGGGATCGTTCGGCTTTTGATTGCGATTCTGATAACGATGATGATTCGGGCCCCAGGGTCAACGCGAGCGCGTCCCCGGGGAGGAACCCGGCGCCGCGCATCGCGAGGAGGTACCCCCCGTCGCTCGACCCGGGCGCGTTCCCGACGGACGCGAGCCTCGCGTCCGCGCGAACGGACGCGACGTGCGCGCCGGAGGACGCGACGTCGCCGTCCGGCGACGCGCGGGTGGACCGGTGGATGAAAATCGCGGCGAACCCGCCGCGCGCGCCCCCGGCGCCCATCGCCGAACCAAAGCCGCACGCGAACCGCCGAGCCGACGGGGTCAAACCCGTGACCGACGACGTCCGATTCGCGGACGATCCGACGTCCGAGTCGCGCGCGGCCGCGCGAACGGACCCGCCCGCGGCGTCGCCAACGACGCGACACTCGATCGACTCGTCGCCCGCCCCCTCGCCCGCCCCCTCGACGGTCGCGAACACCTCGTGGTCGAGCCCCGGGAAAATCGCGTACGTCGGCGACCCGCTTTCCGCCCCGGAAAACAACGTCGGCCGCGCGATCCACGCGAACGTCGCGACGGGCGCCTCGAACCGCCCCGCGCCCGCGCGAACGGTCGCCGCGAGGGGCGCCTCGACGCGCGCGCCGGGCCTCGGCGCCGCGGGGGCGACGCACGTGACCGTCCGGGGGCCGGTGGGGCGGGCGGCGACGGGGCGAGTCGTCCCGAACGCGCACGCCGAGTCGAACGTCCGCTCGGAGCGGACGTCGTCGAACGACGCGTCCGCGAGAAGCGTCGTCGCCGACCCGCCCTCGGGGGGGCCGCGGGGCGACCACGGAGGGAACGAGGCGTGGGATGGGGCTCTGGGGTCGAACGCCGAATCATAACCCGAGGACGCCGATGAGGACGCCTCGGACGCCGATGAGGACGCCTCAAACGCCGATGAGGACGCCGAGGAAGTCGCGCCCGAATATAAAGAAGACGCTCTGGCGGACGCGCGGTCCGTCAGGGGCGAGCCGAGCGTGACCGTCCCGGAGACGTCGATCTCCGCCCGGCCCGCGACGGCGCCGCCGGCGTCGAGGCGGAGCGCGACGCGCACGACGACCGAAGCGCGAAAGCCTCTCGACGCCCACGCCGAGGGAAGCGGCGGGAGTTCGCACGTCGCCTCGGCGCCGGAGACGACGCGCGCCGTCGCCGACCCGAGCGCGAGCGTTTCCGTTTTTTTTTCGGTTTCGGAGAGGTTTCCCCGGGACGAGACCCAAAAGGGCGGTTCGGGAGAGTAAGCGACGGATTCGTCGACGGCGGTGAATTCGCACGTCGGCCCCGACTCGAGGAGGCTCGCGTCGTGGCCCCGCGCCGCGAACCCCCACCCGAGGACGGAGACGATCGCGCCGCGGCTCGCGTCCGCGCGTCTCGGGCGCGCGGCGACGACGCGCGCCTCGCGGTACAGAATCTGCGGGTACTCCCCCGAGCCGACGCGTTTTCCGCGCGGCGGCGCGAGGAAGCTCGCGGGGAGACTCGCGTTCGTCGGGAGACTCGCGTCCGCCGCCGCGCGTGCGTGAAAATCCGGCGACGGACCCGCGAACGCCGCCGACTCCGGCTCGGAGCAGCAGCTCATCCCCGGGTCGCAAAACTGCACGGAGACGGCGCCGCCTCGGCCCCGGTTCTCGTCCCTGATCGCGGGCGGGGCGGCGCACGTCACGATCCCGTCCGACACCACCGTCGCGGGCGTCTCGACGGCGCCCGCGCCCGCGCCGCCCCGGTACCCGAAGCGACACACCGAGACGTTTCGCCCCGCGCCCGAGTGGTGCGGCTTACGCGCGAACCCCGAGCCGAAGAGCGTGATCGGGGAGCCGCCGCTCGCGGGCGCCACCGTGGGGCGCACCGCGCGCAGCGTCGCGCACGCGAACGCCCGCCTCTGCCACTCCCACGTCGCGTTGCGCGCGGTGAGGTTCCACCGGACCGCGTCGTTCGCGGCGGCGACGTCGCGCGCCGACGCGCCGCAGCCCTCCTCCAGGGGGAGGTACGCGAGCAGACCCGCCTCGTCGCCGTTCAAAAATTTCCCGCGCGTTCCCCAAACCTCCCACGGCGCGAGCGCCCTGGTCCAGAACCGAACCTCGTCGATCGCGAACGCCGCGCGCCCGGGCCCGCCGACGGCGCCGAGCGGCATCGGCATCTCGCTCTCGAGCGCCACCGAGGAGTGGAACGCGCCGTCGACGTACAGCCGCACGACGACGTCGTTCGTCTCTGTCGTCGACGCCAATCCGCCGCCGCCGCCGCCGGAATCGTACGCAGACGCGTTCGCGGGCACGGCGACGAACGCGAGGTGCGTCCACGCGCGCACCGGCGCGGTGTAGTTCCACCGCTTCGCCGAGGCGAGCGCCGCACGCACGCGCTCGGCGGCCGACTCCGCCGCGGTGTTATTCCGGGCGTCGGCGAAGGCGCGCCTCGCGCTCGTCACCGCGGCGAAATCCGCGGGCGTCACCACGCCCACCTTCCCCGTCGCGGGGCCGAGCTCGAGCGCCACGCTCGCGCCGTCGGGGCCGGCGAACAGCGTCTGCTCGACCAGCGAATCGTCGCGCCGCACCCACGCCTCGACGGTCCACGGCGGGTCCCGCCGCGCGTACCGCCCCGTCGCGTTCGGGTACCCGGGCGCCTCGATCGCCGAGCCCGCGTCCGACGCGTCGACGCGCCAATACGAGCCGCGCGCGGGGGGGCACGGCTCGCCCAGACGCCGCGCCGCGAGAACCGAGGCGCGCTCGATCAACGTGTCCCGCCGGTTCGCGCGAACGTACCCCGTGCGCTGGACGCCGTACACCTCGACGCGCGCGGACGCGGTGAAGGCGGAGAGTTCGCCCGCGGCGGAGTACGACGCCGCGTCGAACCAAGACCACGTCGCGTTCTTCCCGTACGCCGCCGAGTACCCCGCCGCGCCGTCCGACAGATAGTCCGCGAGCGGCGCGTCGAACGCCGAGACTGAGCGCGTGGAGTTGACGTAGACCGTCGAGTAGACCGTCGCGTTGGAGGCGCTCGACGTCGCGTTCGCGTCAAGCGTGACGTTGACCGCCTCGAGCGTCGTCTCGACCCACCGCCCGCGCTCGCCCGTTCGCCACTCCCCCTCCGTCTGTCCGTCCCACGCGCGGAACGCGAACGACGCGGACCACGCGACGTCGTCCAGGGGCAACCCGACGCCCGGGTAGTCCGGCCTGTACCGCACGCGGTCGAGCGCGGTCGCGCGCAGGAGCAGCGGCCTGGTCGGCGCGAGGTCCGACGGGAAGCTCGTCCAGTTGGCGCCGTAGTCCGAGGTCCACTCCCACGTCCCTCTCGTCGCGTCCGCGCCGACCACCGCGAGGCCCATGTTATCCAGGGACTCGCCCCAGGGCCCGTCCACGTCCGCGAAGCCGGGCGCGACGATCTTCGCGACCGCGTCCCCGAAGTTGTTGATCGGGGATTCGAGGATCGAGACGCCGTTCATGACGAAATCGGCCGAGACGTCCAGCGTCGGCGGGTCGTTCACCGGCGCCACCGTCACCGACGCGCGGACGGGAATGTCCACCACGCCCTGGTCGTCGAACGTGGCGGAGGGGAGCACGGTGAACCCGAACTGGACGCGCGCGCCGTCCTGGTCCAGGAGGTCGCTGTGCGCGTCCTTGGCGGGGAGGAAGCGCAGACCGAACGTCGCGTTGACCTTATCCACGAAGTCGCCGTCGCGGATTTCCGTCGCGCCGTCGGGGTAAAACACCTGCCCGTTCGAGACGTCGACGATCTTGTACGCCTCGGGCTCGCCCTCGCCGACAATCTCGGGCGTGATCTTCAGCTGCCTGACGCAGACGGTCCGGTTCTCCTCAGGACACAGCTCGGGGTCGTCCCACACGGGCGTGAGCTCGTCCTCGCGCCCGTGCCCCGGCGTGATGGTCGCCGCGCTCGGCACCTCGTCCGTCAGGTAAAAAAAGTACCGGTCGTACCCGTCCTGCCCCGTGCCGTCGCGCGAGTTCCCCGCGCCGTCCGCCGCGCGCGCGGTCAGGACGTACATCGCGTTCGGAACCGCCGAGAGGTTCACCCTGTCGGAGAGCGAGAACACGTGCGTGCGCCCCTGGAGGTTCGCCACGGGTTCGAAATCGAACCCGTGTTCCACGCTGCCGTTGCTCGCGAGCGCGAAGCGGACGTCGATTCTCGCGACGTCGCTGCTCGGGCGGAAGTTCGGGTCGGTGTCGTTGCCGCGAAGGGTAAACCGCACGTCCGTGAACTTGTTCACGGAGCTGCCGTTCCTCACGCTCTCGCTCGTGACGTTCGTCGTGGGCGGGTGGACGTCGTAGATCCACATCGCGCGCGCGACCGAGTCGGACGTCTCGCCCTCCGCCTTGGCGCGCGCCAGGAAGACGTTGGCGCCGATTCGGCTCGTGACGTTGACCACGCGCTCGCCGGCGGGAAGCTCGGCGTACGTCGGGTAGTCCCCGCCGTTCAGACTGTACTCGAACACCGCCTCGGCCTTGTTCGAACCGAGCTGGAAACTGAGCGTCGGCTCCTTCACCGCCGTCGCGGGCATCTCGGCGAACAGCACCTCCACCTTGTACCGGATCGTCCACGTGTACCTCGCCGGGCTCGCGTCCGGGACGCCGTCCCCGCCCAAGCCTCGGACCCGGAAGTTGTGCTCGCCCTCCCCCAGATTCTGGTAAAACTTGGGCGACGCGCACGAGACGAACTCGCCCGCGTCCAGCGCGCACTCGCTCCGACACCCCGTGCACTCCGTGTCCCCGAACCACACCTTCCACCGGAACCGCGCCAGGTTCGACGTCTCCGGCGGCTCCAGGAGATGACCGGGAAGCCTCCCGTCGTCGGTGATGGGCGCGGTGCGCCCCCGCGGCCGAGGCGTCGCCAAAATCCTCGTGTCCGGCTCGCCGCTCAACACCACCCCGCCCACGTCCGCCTCGCCGCCCAGATCCTCGCCCGCGGAGATCCCGCCCGCCGCCAACGCCGAGTCCACCGCGCTCGCGGTCGACTGATCGCTCGAACTCAGGGGAACGACCGCGACGTCCACGAACACCCAGCCGGGGACGGCGTCGGAGGGACCGAAGTCCGACACGGTGACCTGCGCGACGTCCACGCCCAACTGCTCGGCGATCTTCGCGCGGAACGCGTCTCGCCCCGCCGCGAACGCCTCGACGGTGGTGTCCAGATTGAGCGTGAACGTCGACGCCACGACGCAGTCGCAGCTTCCGGCCGCGAGCTGCGAGCCCAGCGCGCACTCGGGGCAGCTCGGGGTGTCCGCCCGCAGCGCGCGGACGACGGGGGAGAGGTTCGGGGTCGGCGACGCGAAATCTCGAACCGCGACGTACACGGCGTACCCGTTCCCGGGACTGATCGATCCGCTGACGTTCAGAGACGCGAGGGCGTTCACCGACGCGTTCACGGCGCCGCTGAAGGACACCACCGCGGCGAGGCCGCCGGGGGGCGTGCCCGCGACGACGGCGTGGGCGTCCGAGGGCGGGGCGGCGTCCGCGGCGAGGACGAGCGCGAACGCGTGCGCGGGCTCGTCGACGGCGACGTCGAGGCTGATGATCGCGGGGCCGACGAACCTCACGCGCGGCGCGCCGAGGACGAACGAGGGCGGCGTGACGTCCGGGACGATCGCCGCGTCCAGTAACGAGACCGCGGCGGCGGAGGCGACGCCGGGGTCGTTCGGGTCGAGCGGGTCGTCGCCGCCGGCGTAGGTGGCGGCGTAGACGTTATACCTGGCGACGTCGGGGAGCTTCTCGGCGATCGCCTCGCGGCTCACCCCGGGGGTCACGAAGGCCAAGGAGCCGCGGCCGAAGACGTCCGCGTCGGACCCGCCGTGCGATCGTCCCGCGAAGATCTCCGCCGGCGTCGGCGCGGTGACCGCGCCGCCGTCCAGGCCGTTCGGTTGGCGCACGACGACGTAGTACGCCGAGCCCGCGCGATCGAGGGCGGCGGTGAAGACCAAGGCGTTCGCGCCGGAGCTCGGGCGCGCCGCGGTCGGGTACCCGTCCGAGAACGAGGCCGGCGTCGTCGTCTGCGCCGCGACCTCCGCGGGGGAGGCGGCGAACGCGAGGAGGAGCGAGAGGAAAAACGCGCGCGCCCACGCGCGACGCCGGCCCTCCGCCGCGCGCGGCATCGTCGCCCGGCTTCAAAAACACGACGAACGAACGACGAGGCGCGAGAATCGACGCGAGGCCTACGTCTCGCGGCGCCCGGTGTACGCCCGAAACGACGAGTCGCGACGCGCCATGTTGCCCTCGCGCGAGCCGAGACGGTCGCCCGGAAACCCACGCGCGCGCGGCGAGCGCGCCGTGATGCTCTACGCCGAGCGGGGAGGGAAAAGTCAACAACCGCGCGCGAGCGGGACGTCGTTGTAGGACGTGGACGCGACGGGCACTTTGGCGCCCGTCGCGATAATATACGTCCGTGTCGTCTATCCCGCCCGGCACACCGCGCGGCGCGTCCCGGTGCATGCTCCAGTCGATCCCTCGCGGCGTCACACTCACCGCCGCAGCGTTCCTCTCCGCCCGCGCGCTTCGCTCGAGGAGGCTCCGCGCGAAGATGCCGTCCGCCTCGTTCGACGCCCTGAGCGGGATCCCCGCGCGCCGGCCGTCCAAGTCCGAGCGGGAGGCCGCGGCGAAGGACTGCCTGTCGAAGCCCAGGAGCGCGGGCGCCAAGCGCGAGGTCAAGCGCATGCTCCTCGTCGTCCACGGCGTCAAGTCCCTGGAGTCCAAGGGCAAGGCCGAGCTCGCGAAGATCCGCGCGTCGGCCGAGTCGCGCGGCGTCGCGCTCGTCGAGCTCGTCACCGAGCGCCCGGGGCACTGCGAGACGCTCGTCCGCGACGCCGACCTCGCCGACGTCGACGTCGTCGCGGTGATGGGCGGCGACGGCACGTTGCGCGAGGGCGTCGAGGGCCTCCGGAAGCGCCCCGCGGCGTCCTCCTCCGCCGCGGTCCCCCCGATCGTCGTGTTCCCGTGCGGCACCGGGAACAACTTCGCGCGCGATTTGGGACTCTTCACGATTGACGACGTCTTCGCCGCGCTCGATCGCGGCGTCGCGCATCCGGCGGACGCCGTCGAGGTGACGCACCCGGGCGGGACGCACCTCTCCGTCAACTGCGTGACGTGGGGCATGGCGCGCGACGCCGCGGAGACGGCGGAGGGCATGCGTTGGCTCGGCCCGGTTCGGTACGACGTCGCCGGGTTCTATCACATCCTCCTCAACAAGCTCAACTTCGCGAAGCTCGCGGCGAGCGCCGATCCGGATGAACCCGCGTACGCCAAGGGCGAGCACGAGGATTACATGATGATGTTCGCGCAGAACACGCGGTGCAGCGGTCGCGGGTTCGCGTTCACGCCCGAGGCGAAGCTGGACGACGGCAGGTTCGATCTGATCGCGGTTCGGAAGGCGGGGACGCTGAAAACGGTCGGGCTCTTCGACGCCGTCAAGGCGGGCGGGGGGCACGTCCAGGACCCGGCGGTGTGTTACGTGCAGTGCGCGTCGGCGGCGCTCGCGACGAAGAACCCGGACGACCTCGTGGGGATCGACGGGGAGGTCAACGTGAAGACGCCCGTGACGCTCAAGTGCATCGAGGGCGCGTTCCGGACCTTCGTGTAGAGGAGACCGTACGAGCGACCACGCGGGAGAAGACGGGGAGCGAAGGAGAAGGTGTGGGCGGGACGAGCGCGTGATTTTTATTTTCCCCCCGGGTCCGGGATGAGTCAGAAATCGCGCGCGCGCCAGTCATCATCGTCAGCAACTGCGCGTCCAGCCGGCTGCCTGGACGCGACGTCGTCATCACTTCCGCCACGCCCCGTCACGCGCCGACCGACGACGATGCTCGTCCCCGTGACCACGTCCGTGTGGGGTATGGAGTACAGCGTGCACGAGTGTCCCAAGCGGCACAAGGCGGAGGCCGAGGCGATGTTCCCCGGCGTGGACGTGTCCGACTTGCTCGTCGTCCCCACGTGTCAGGTGCGCGGCGCTCGCGGAATCAATCCCTAGACGCGCGGCGCTTTTTCCCCGACCGCCGCGCGCGCGGGGCCCCGCGGTTCGGGTCGTCCGCGCCCCCGCTCGGACCCGGCTCTCGCCCTCGCGCCGTGACTCGCGCTCACCGCACCCGCCCCGATCGCGCGCGTCCCGCCGTCGCAGCGCACGAAGATGGACATCATCCAGACCGGCGCGCCCGTGGACGAGGAGAAGGATTTCTGCCTGGAGCGCTTCCTCTCCTTCGCCAAGAAAGTCACCGACCGGCTCATCGCGGACGGGCACTGGAGCGATTACGTCGACCCGTGCAGCGGCCTCGCGATGGTGAACAAGGCGAGCCAGTCCATCTACGGAGAGGTGGACGCGCTCGTGACCCTGCTCAACTACCAGACCACCAACAGCGGGTGCTGCAAGGTCGTCCTCCACCCGCAGTGGGGATCCGCCGTGTACCCGGCTACCATCTTCACCAAAGCCCCCAAAGACGCCCTCGCCGCCGCCGTCGCCGCCGCCGAGGCGGAAATCAGAGCCGCGGAGAGCGGGGCGTAGAGAAGAGAGGGAACACGGAGTGTGAAATCACACGCGCGAAAAGAGAAATCCCCGAGCGCTACCCCGCGAGCGCTCGTACTCCCCCCGACCCGACGCGAAGGCGACCGCCTCCCTCGAAAGTCGCTTGTCTTCAGAGCTCCCCCGCCAAGGGCACGGTGAGCGGCAGATTCGGGTACGCCAGGCACAGCATCAGCTTCACGACCGCGCACTCCGGGGTCATCATCGGCCCGCTCTCCGCGCCCATCTCGATCGCGAGCGACCCCGTCGCGTACAGCTCCGGGTGCATGTCCCCGCTCTCGCACTGCGACGTGAGGTAAATCATCATCCCGCGCTCGCGCTGTTTTCGCAACCACGGGATCCACCCCGCGTCCGAATCCGGGTCCGACAGCGGCATGTTCCCCACCCCGAACGCCTCCAGGACGATCCCCCGGACCCCGCGCTCGTACAGGTCCCCGTACGCCTTGTTCGGGTCGCACCCGGGGACGATGGGCACGCGAAGGACGTTCGGGTTCAGTTTCAGCCTCGGCGTGTACGTCTTCGAGCCGCCGCCGCCGTACCCGTTCCCGCCGTTCTGCAACAGCGCGTCGCGCTTCCACTCCACGCCCACGCCGAGCTGCGCGAGGGGGGGGTACTGCGGCGAGCCGAACGCGCTGTAGATGGTCGCGCTCGTCTTGCGCGTGCGGTTCGCCCTCAGCAGCTTCCCGCCGAAGCACACGGCGACCTCTTCGATGGCGACGTGCGGCGGGGAGAACCCCGCGGTGGCGCACGTCACCGCGTCGATGAGGTTCTGCCGCGCGTCCGACCGGGGCATGTCCAGCGGGAGCTGGGAGCCGGTGAGGATGATGGGCTTGCGGAACCCCGCGAGCATCAGGGATAAGGCGGAGGCGGTGTACGCCATCGTGTCCGTGCCGTGAATGACGACGAAGGCGTCGAACCGCGCGCGCTGCGCGTCGAGCTCCTTCGCGATCGCGACCCACTCCTTGGGCCCGATCTGGCACGAGTCCTTGTTGAACACCACCTTCACCTCCAGGTTCGCGAATGTCCGGAGCTCGGGGACGACGGTGACGAGGTTCACCAACAGCTTACCGGGCTGCAGCGTCTTCGTGTAGTCGCCGCCGGTGCCCTCCTTGAACACCGTCGGCGCGCCCTCGAGATCCTCGCGCGCCTCCAGAGCGCGGCTCGACATCCCCAGCGTCCCGCCCGTGTGCAGGACGAGCACGGAGGGGAGGGGGCGCGTCTGATACACGATCGGGCGGTGCGCCTTCCCGGGGACGGGGACCAAGCACGCGTCCGCGCCGGGGACGATGAGCGGGTCGGACCCGGACGAACCCACGTCGGGCCCCGCGCCGTCGTCGAGGCGAGCGCCGTCGGGAAGGGGAGGCTCCGACGAGCGCGGGCGCGGGGGGGGAGGGCCCTCGGTGAGGTACGGACGGTACACGGGGCCGTCCTGAGGGACGGGGACGATGGGCGCGCCCCCGTCGATGACGTCGCCGCCGTCGTCGGGAACGGGGAGCGCGCGAGGCACCCGGCGGGTTCGGCATCTTCGGACGACGACGGTTCGGGGGGTGCCGCCCGGGACGGGCGCGGCGAGCGACCCGCGGGCGCTGGAGCTCGTCCTGAGGGGGGAGTCGCGACGAAGGGTGGACGCGCGCGCCGGCGCGGCGCTGAGGGCGCTCGCCGCGAGGGCCATCGTGGGGCGCCGGGGGAGGGCTCGCGCGCCCACGCGGTTTGCACGACGCGTCGCCCGTCGACCACACAACTCCTTGAAAATTTGGCGCGGGTTGACGGAATTTCGCGCGAAGCATGCTGCGCAGGACCGAACACTTCTCCTGTCGTATTCGTCAGACTGTTTGCTCTGTCGCACGGACGCGACCGTATAGGGTCGGAAAACTGGCAGTGGGTGGGTGAATCGCGAGCGCGCGACGGCGAAGCGACATATCGATTCGAGGCTGCGACAGCGTCACACGAAGGACGCGCGTTCGCGATCCGAGCGGTTCGCGCTCGCCCGCGGCCGTTCCGCGGCTCTCCCCCGCGCGCTTCGCCCCGGCGATGCGCGTCGCCTCGCTCGCCGCGCCCGCGGCCGCGCGGTCGCCGCCCTCCCGCTCGTCTTCCTCCCGCGCGGACGCCGCGTCCGGCGCGCCCCCGGCGGTCGCGGTCATGTTCCCCCGCGCGCGCCTCCTCGCCGGCCCCCCGCGGACGCGACGTGCGTCGCGTCCTCGCGCGCGGCGCCGCGTCGCGACGCGCGCCGCGGGCGGCGACCTGTACGAGCTCCTGGGCGTCCCTCGCACGGCGACGAAGAAGGAGATCAAGGCGGCGTACAAGAAGGCGGCGCTCAAGTATCACCCCGACGTGAACAAGGCCCCCGACGCGAACGAGCGATTCAACGAGGTCAAGGCGGCGTACCAGACCCTCTACGACCCGGACGAGAGGCGCAAGTACGACATGATGAGCGGAGGAGGGTTCGGAGGGTTCGGAGGGTTCGGGAGCGATCCGTTCGGCGGCTCCGGCAGATCCTCGTACGCCTCCTCCTCCTCGTCGTCGAGCGGAAGGCGCCCGCCGCCGAAGCGGGAGGAGGAGGCGTTTTACGGGTTCGCCGAGTTTTTCGACGACGTCGGGAAGGAGTTCGCGGCGTACGAGTCGAGCCGGGCGAAGAAGCGCGACGGGTCGAAGCCGAGGTCGCTGTGGGAGGAGCTCGAGGGGATCGGGATGGAGTTCGTGGAGTTCTTGGAGGAGGTGGTGCCGCAGCTGGACGAGGATTTCGAGTTTGAGTACGAGGAGACGACGACGAAAAACGGCGAGACGACGACGAAGAAGACGAGCGCCTCGGGGACGAGGACCTCCTCGACGCGAACCGCCTCGACGCAAACCGACGGGACGGGGTTCGGGAGCGGTTCCGCGAGGCGTTCCTCCGGGACGCCGCCGAAGCGGGAGTCCGTGGACGAGATGCTGGAGAAACTCAAGCGGGAGATGGGCATGTGAGATGAGACGCGAGGGACGAACGACGAGAGGCCCACATATAGGAAGCGTCGACGTACTTGACCTTTCACAGGCGGAAAAAAAAAATTCATCCTATGGTCGATCCCCGCTTCATCATCAGACCGCGCGCGACAGTCGCACCCCGCGCTTCGCTCCCTCCCTCCGCGCCGCCTCGCGCGCCGCGCGATGGTCGCCTCGGCGGACGCGCCGTTCGCCGACCCGTTCCGACGCGAGATCGTGGGCCACAGGAAATCGATTCGCAGCGTGGCGTGGAACGTGGCCGGTCGCAAGCTCGCGAGCGGTTCGGTGGATCACACGGCGAGGGTTTACGACGTCGAGCACGGCGTTCGCGGCGGGCGGGACGTCGAGCTCAAGGGCCACGGCGACGCCGTCGAGCACGTGTGCTGGGACCCCACGTCCCCGAGCGCGCTCGCGACCATCTCCTCGGACAAGACCCTGCGCCTGTGGGACGTCCGCTCCGGGTCCTCGTGCGTCGCGACCGTCGCGACCGCGGGCGACCCCATCAACGTCGTCTACCGCCCGGACGGCGCCGTCGTCGCCGTCGGCGACCGCGACGACGTCATCTCCTTCGTCGACGCCAGGACGCGCGAGGTCCTCAGGACGCACAAGTTCCCGCGCGAGGTGAACGAGCTCGCGTGGGACGCCGAGGGCGCGACGCTGTACTGCACGACGGGGCAGGGCACGGTGGAGGTGCTCGCCTACCCCGATCTCAAACCGCTCCGCACGATCGAGGCGCACACGCACTCCGTGTACTGCGTCGCGTTCGACCACGAGCGCCACCGCTACGCCCTCGGGTCCGCGGACGCGCTCGTGAGCATCTGGGACGCCGCGGAGGACGTGTGTCTGCGGACGATCGCGCGCGTGGAGAGCCCCGTGCGCTCGGTGGCGTTCTCGCGGGACGGCCGATTCGTCGCCGCGGGGGGGGAAGACGCGCGCATCGACGTCGCGCGCGTGAGCGACGGCGCGCGGGAGTGCGCGATCGCCACGGGGGGGGTGACGGAGAGCTTGGCGTGGTCGCCGACGGAGATGCTCCTCGCGTACGCCGCGGAGGAAAAACCGGAGGACGGGGGGAGGGCGAGGGAGGGCGTGATCGTCGTGTGGGGGGCGCCCGACACCATCTGAGAAGAATCTCATCAGTAAACCCACTCGTATTTTTTTTCGCGTCGTCGCGCGGCGAGCTACGGCCCAGACGCCCTTCCCATCCTCCTTCCGCCCTTCCCCCCCCCCCTTCCGCCATTTTCCCCTCCGCTCACCCGCCCCTCCGCTCACCCGTCCCCCCCGCCGCGCCACCCCCACCCCAACACGCACACGGGCAGCGTCGGGTGTTTGATGACGGCGGCGGATTCGCCGCTGGCGACGGCGCGCGCGTTGGTCATCGCCGCCGCCGCGACGACGCGCCGCCCCGACGGCACGCGCGTCGCGCGACGGTACGCCGCGAGGCGCGCGCGAAGCGCCGCGATCACCCCGTGCGTCCCCCCGCGCCCGCGCCCGCGCGCCCCCGCGCCGCTCGCCGCCCCCCACCCGCCCCGCGGCGCCTGGACCTCGACGCTGAACAGAAGCCGCGCCTCGTTCCCCGGCGCGGAAGGAAACCGCAGAGGAAACGACGCCACCGACGCCACCGCGCGAAACCGAGGCGCGCAGGGGGCCGAGTCCGTCGCCTCCCTCACCCGCAACACGCTCGTGACCGCCGCCGCGGCGGAGGCGCCGGAGGCACGAGCGCCGCCCGAGGGTCGATACGCGCCGCCGTCGCCCCCCGAAGGCGCCACGCGAACGACGTGCGTCTCGAAATCGACGAGGGAGTGCGCGCCGTCGCGAAGCGTCGCGCCCAGCGCGCGCGCGAGCGTCGCGTCCGCGTCCAACGCCGTCCACGCGCGCATCCGCACGACGCGCGCGCGAGCGCCGGTACTCGTGGGCTCTTCTTCGTCTCCGAAGCCCGAGCCCGCGTCGCCGCGCCACCGCACGCGCGAGCTCGGGCCCGCGGCGAAGGAGAGGCGCGCCTCCGGACGAGCGTCGTCGAGAGCTTCGGGGCGTTCCGACGCGGAGGTTCCGTCGTCGTCCATCGCGCGAGCGGCGCCGAGAGGTTCCTCGGTCCCCGCGTCGAGGCGAACGCCCATGAGCGCGTCCCCGGCGTTCAAGACCAGGAAGTGCGCGCGCCGGGTCGAGGCGGCGGCGGGGGACTCGTTTCGCTCGTTTCGTTCCTCCTCCTCCTCCTCCTCCTCCGTGAACCACGCGGGCTGGAACGGCACGTCCGCGGTGCTGAGATAGCTCGCGTGCGTCGCGCGGAGGTTCGCTCGCGTCGCCGCGCGGTCGCGGAACGCGGGCGACGGGACCGCGGTGACGAAGCATCGCCTCGCGGCGGGCGCCGCTCCGCCGCGAGAGGAGGGGGCGGTCGGCTCAGCCTCGGCGTGCGCGACGAGGACGTCCCGCCCCGGGGACTCGCACACGGAGATGCGGAGGTGGTCGAGCGCGCCCGCGCGCGGGTCGAAGGGCGACTCGGAGACGAACGAGTCGGAAGCGCCGCCGCCGCCGAGGGAGTCGGGAGAGTCGCTCTCGTCGGTTCGAAACGCGGGCACGCTCGCCAGGAGCGTCGCGGGGCCTGCGGGGGAGAAGGTCCAGATCTGGAGGTCGTGCCTGCCTTCCTGGTCTACGCTGTAGCTCACGAAGTGGTCGCCGTCCGCGCAGAACCCGAGGATCACGCACCGCCTGAGCAGACCCTCGGCGTCCACCATACGCTCCACGGGGATGGCCAGCCGGGGGGGTATCGCGGTGAAGATCTTCGCGGCCGCGGTCGATGTTAGTTCGCGATGCCGGAGCCTTCGAAACGCGTTACGACTTTCGCGGTCCCCACGCTGGCGACGCCGGGGGGGGGAGCGCGGGGGCGCGCGGCGAGTGGACGCCCCCGACGCGTCGCGCATCGCCGAGGCCGCGCCGGCGCGGACGCGCGCGCCGAGCGACCCACGCCGCGCGCCTCCGACTGCGCGAGTGGGGCCGAGGAGAATCACGATCACCAAACGACAAGTCTCTCAACGCGACGCTGACGAATGATCGAATCGTGGTGCGCGCCCCGGCTCGCGCACGTTGAAACTCACCTGTCCCGTCCAAAAGCGCCCCAAGCGTCGCTCGAAGTCGCCTTTTTCAGTCTGGATGGATATCCGTTCGCCTCCGCGGCCACTCCAGCGACGCGCCGCGTCTTCCGTGAACGCGAGCGACATGGCGCCGGTCGCGGCCGGAGGCCTGGCATTCGCGCGCCTCGCGCCGCTCGGCGCGGCGCCGCGGCGCTCGGCGCTCGGCCCCGGGGCGGGACCGTCGCCTCGGCCTCGGTTTGGGGCAAAACCCACGCCCCACGCGCTGCGCGCACCGCGTCGAAAACGCGTCGCTCCCTCCCCGTTCTCCCCCGCCCCCGCGCGCGGTCGCCCCGGGGCGACGACGATGCCCGCGCCCGCGTTCAGCGGCGGGAGCTCTCGGGACGAGGACGACGAGCCGTGGGAGGAGGAGGAGCCGGCGATCCCCCCGCCTCTGGAGGGGCGCCAGGGCTTGGACGCGACGCTGACGTCCGGGGAGTACGTCAAGCGTCAGCGAAGCGGCATCGCGGGTCTGCAGCCGAGCAGCTCCGTGTGCGAGGACATGTACTGCACGGACCCGGGCCTGAACCAGCTGTTGATCTCGGAGGGCTCGAGCATCTCGCGGTTCTTCTCCCAGGACGAGTGGGAGCGCCACAGGAGCGTCGGGCGGTACTGGCGCCACCTCTTCAGCACGTGGAAGTCCACCATCTTCCTCCGCGTGCTCGAGCCCGTCGTGCTCATCACCGCGTTCGCCACCGCGCTCGCGGCGTGGAACCTCAAGTTCGCCGCCGCGTGCGGCGGCCCGGTCCTCGCCATCGCTCCTCTCGCGCATCAGCTCTCCGCGGGCATCGTCTCCCTGTCCCTCGTCTTCCGCACCAACAACGCCAACCGCCGCGTCATCGACGCGCGGTCGCTGTTGGGGAAGATGTCCAAGTGCACCCGCGACCTCACGCGCATGAGCCAGTACGTGCCGAACGAGGAGTCATGCAGGCTCGACATCCTGAAACACCTGCGGGCGTTCCCGTACGCCATGGAGGCGCACACGCGAAAGGGGCGGACGCGGTCGGATAAGAGCGACCCGACCGCGTTCAGGGTGGACCCGGTGCCCGGGATGGCGAGGGCTCTGGGATCCAAGAAGGCGCAGCGGCTGGCGTTTTACGAAAACATCCCCGCGCAGGTGCTGCTGGACATGTCGCAGATCCTGAACAAGGCGCTCACCCTGGGAATGTCCACGCAGATGCACCAGCAGTGCGAGATCATCGTGAAGGAGCTGAGCTCGGTGCTCGCGGAGAGCGAGAAAATTCTGTACACGCCGATCCCCATCTCGTACACGCGGCACACGAGCCGGACGCTCACGCTGTGGCTCCTGACGCTGCCGTTTTCCACGTGGAACGTCCTGGGCGCCGCGACCATCCCGGCGATCTTCATGCTGAGCTGGCTCATGCTCGGGGTGGACGAGATCGGCATCGAGATCGAGGAGCCGTTCTGCATCCTGCCCATCAGGCCGCTGTGCGACATGTGCGAGAGGGAGGTGGTCGGGGCGATGGCGCAGGCGCTCAGGGCGCCCGATTTCAAACCCGCGGCGAAAAAATGAAAAAAACAAAAACAAACCCCAGCGGAGGCGAAGGGAAGCCACGAACGCGGCGGCCCGGGGACGGAAAGGAACGGGGATCATTCATTCATCGCTCGAGGAGCGATCGACGAAAGCGCGCGCCGAGAGACCTCCGATTTGTCGGAGGGGGTGGGGAGAGGCGCGGTTGTACTCTTGTAACTCATGCGCCGCGGCGGCGCGATTTCGGCACCGGGCGTTTTGTTCATCCTCGACAGACTTATAGAGTTCGGCGCGAGTCAACGTTCGATCCAGATCGCGTCGCGCCGCTCCCCCCTTCCGCCACCCGCCTGCGCTTCTCGCTCGCGATGTCGCTCGACCCCCACCACGTGCACAACTTCTGGGGCTCGAGTCCGGCTCTGGACGTTCGCGCGGCGGTGGAGCGGTGTCGCGCCGCCGGCGGCGCGAGCGCGCGGGGCGACGACGGGGACGCCGCCTCGTCCTCCGGCCGCGGCGGTTCCTCGTTCGCGACGCTCCTCTTGGGAACGTCCGACCCGCGCCACGTCTTCCAGACCCTCGCGCGGAGTCGTCGCCACGCCCCGCGCCTGGACCTGACGTTCCACGTGTACGAATCGAACATGGTGGAGACGGCGCGCCACGTCCTGCTCCTGTGCGTGTTGATGACGGACGACGTCCCCCCCTCCGAGCGCGCCGAGCGCTTCCTCGAGATCTTCATGAACGCCACCGTGCGCGACTCCACCGCGGAGCTCGTCGAGCGGTTCGCGCAGAGGCTCGAGCGCGTCGTCGGCGCGATGTTCGCCGGCGAGGCCGCGGACGACCCCGCGATCGCGAACGACCCGATCGCGCGCGTGTTCGACTTCGGTCTTCTCAAGTTCAAGGAGAAGGACGAACTGATGGACGCGTTCCGCTCGTGGTCGCGACGCGTCCCGTTCGACATGCCCGCCGCGCTCGACCGCCGCGCGCGCAAGTACTACGGCGACCGGTTCGACCATCGAAAAAACATGGTGGACTGGGACTACCACATGCGCCTGGATCACGCGTCCCCCAACGCGTCCGTCATCCACTTCAAGCACTTCGCGCACTGGCGGCTGGCGGGCATCGCGTACCCAGTGCGGGAGGCAACGTTCCCGGCGCCCAACCGAACCCTCGTGGGGTACGCGACGGGAACGACGAAGGAGTACAAAGACCGGAACCTGGACGACCGCGGGCGAACGATCGCGAGCCGCGGGTTCTGGGGGGACCAGCTCAACGGACCGTTTGCGGCGTACGGCGTGGAGGCGGAGGAGCCGGCGCTGTTCAAAGTCGCCAACAGGCAGCGCGTGAAGACGGCGGTGGACGTGAGCGAGTACAACGTCGCGTGTAACCTCTACGAGCTTCGCGCGGGGGCGCCGTGGAAAAAGAAAAAAGCGTCGTCCGACCCGGACGCCGCGGATGCCATCAACGCGTGGATGCCGGACGAGGGCCTGGCCCCCGGGGACGGCGGCGGGGACGGAACCGACGCGAACGCGTGGGAGGGGAGCGACGGCGCCGCGTTCGCGGCGGCGTGGCGGTCGCTCACGATTCGCGTCGTCGGCCCGACGGATTTCGAGAAGACCTTCGCGTCGCGCGCGAAGCACGCCGGCGCGTTCGACGCCATCGTCGTCGGCGCGTGGAAAGCGCAGATGGTGACCCCGGCGCTGGGCGCGTTAGCGCGGCCCGACGGCGGCGTTCTCGCCCTCGAGGGGTCCGAGTATTTCGTCGCCGCCGACAAAAAAGCCGACGCCGCCTTCGCGGCGAAAGCGGCGGCGCTCGCGCGGGACGCGGGGTTCGAAGCCGTCGCGTCGGCGAAAGCGGAAGGAGACGCGGCGAAGGAGGAGGAAGGCGCGGAGGGGGCGGGGATCCTCCCGGGCGTCGACGCCGCGCACAGATTTTTCATCCGCGGCGCGCACGGGAAGGAGTGAGCTCTTTGTAATGGGACGGTTTTGAGCTCTTTTTCATGCGACGGTTTTTCGCGTGACACCGACGACGCCGGGGGGCGACGAGCGACGCCGCGGCGCGCCTCGCGCGCCTTCTCATCAGTAGAATTTCCACTTCTCCGACGCGATCGGCGACCTCGTCTTCTTCCCCGGTCCCGCGGCGAGCCACGGCGCTTGGCTTCTCGGGAACCTGGCGAGGGAGAAGTCGCGCTTGTCGCGGTCCGCGCGCGCCGCCCTCGCCCTGCTCACGTGCCCCTCCCACGACCGCCACGCCTCGTTCGCGGTTCTCTTCTGCCGCCCGTACACGAACGCGCGAAGCAGCACCTTGCGCGCCCAGTGGTGCGAGAGCGCCGCGAACGCGCGCCCGAGCCGTCGCCGCTTGGCCCGCGCCTCCGCGACGGCGCCGACGCGAAGCAGCGACGCGCTTCGCCCCGCGCGCCGCCGCCACGCGCGAAGGATCCGCGCGAGGCGCGCCACGCCGATCGCGCCGCGCGCCAGAGCCCCGCGCGCCTCGTCGAGCCACGACTCAGACCACGCGCGGAACGCGCGGGAGAGCGATGCGCGCCTCGCGTGTTCGTCCGCGGCGTCCCATAGGTCCCGCGCGAGTCGGCGCCGCGTCGCGGCGTCGCGCCAATAGCGCAACGCGCGCAACGCGCGGCCTTCCCTGCGCCTGTGGCTGACCCACATCTCGAGGCGCCACGCCTCGAGCGCGCCTCGCGCGAGCCTCCGCGCGTCGTGTTCCGCGGCGACGTCCACGGCGCGGCCGTGCTCGACGCGCGCGATCCAATCGCGCCAGCGTTTTCGGAGCGTCGCGACGCGAAAATGCTCCGCCGCGAGCCGCCGTTGCTCCTCGGCGAGCATGGAGAGCAGCGTCGCCTCGCGCCACCGCGCCAGCGCGCGCCGCCCCGTGGCCTCGGCGTCGTGGAAGATGGCGCGCGAGAGCAGCGCGCTCACGACGGGGGCCTCGCGCCACGACCGCCACGCGGACGCCACGAGCGAACCGTTCAGGTGCGACAGCGCCCTCCGCGCCATCGCAGCGTGCTCGCGGTGGTCCAACCACCGTCCCCACGCCTTGGCGAGGCCGCGCTTGGAAAAGAACGCCAGCGCGCGTCGCAAAATCAAACGCTGCTCCTGCGCCTCCTCCGCGAACTCGACCCACTTCGCGAACGCCGCGCAGAGTGCGGCGTTCGCGAACCGCGCCGCGGCTTTGGCGAACACGGCGCGCCGGTCGTGGCCCTCGTCAACGCGCTCGAGCCACCGCGCCCACGCCGCGCGAAGCGCCCTGGAGGCGAAAAACGAAGCCGCACGCCTCGCGACGCGAATCGTCTCGACGTGCTCGCGCCACCGAGCCCACGCGCCCGCGGCCGCGGCGAGGCGGAACCGCGCGGCGGCGCGGCGGAGCATGGCGGACATCTCCCGCGCCTCCTCGACGCGCGCGATCCAGGTGTTGAGCGCCGCGCCCATCGCGCGTTTGACGAAAAACGTCGCCGCCCACCGCGCGACGCCCGCGTCGACGCAGACGTCGCGCCAACGCAACCACGCGGCGACGAGCGAACGCTCGCGCCACCACTTCGCCGCCTTGGCGAGGACCGCCTTACCCTCCCTGGACTCCTCCGCGAACTCCGCCCACCGGTTGAACGCGCCGGCGAGTTCGCGGTGGACGAAAAAACGCATCGCGCGACGAGCCAGCTTCGAGTCGGCGACGTATTCCTCCCACCGCGCGTACGCCGCGCCCGCCGTCGCGCTGCGGAACCGACCCGCCGCGCGCTCCATCGCCGCCCTCTGCTCGCTCGCCTCCTCGCAAAACGCGCACCACCGCTCGAACGCGCGCGCCGACGCGCCGTTGACCCAAAACCGCATCCCCCTCGCGAGGACCTCGCGCAACTCCCGCGTCTCGTCGACGAACTCGACCCACCGCCGAAACGCCGCCGCGACCTCGCGCGCGGCGAAAAACGCCGCCGCTCGGCGCGCGGCGCGCCGATCGTCCACGAACTCGCACCACCGGTTCCACGCCGAGGCGCGCGACCGGTCGCGGAACCGCGCGGCGGCTCTTCCGAGCGTCTCGCGTAACTCCCGCGCCTCGCCGACGAACTCGAGCCAACGCCGAAACGCGGCGACCCGAGACGCGTTCGCGAACGCCGCCGCCGCCCGCCGCATCATCGCCGCCGCGCGATCCTCCGCGACGCTCGCCGCCGCGCCGCGCCACGTCGCGAACGCGGGGCGAACCAAAGCGTCCATGAGCGCCGCACGCCGACGTTTCATCGCCGACCGCCCGTCGCGAGACACCGCGCGGAACCGCGGGCCGAGGCCCCCGGACGCGCCGCCGCGCGCGCCGCCGCCGGACCAGTACCCGTCCCCGTACCCGTCCCCATCCCCGTCCCCGACGCGCGCCCGCACCTCCCTGAGCACGGTCGCGATCTTCTCCATGAGCGCCGCATCCCCCGGGGGGAGCTGTTCCGCCTCCGCCGGTCCGGACGGGTACCGACGGAACGACGGCGAGTCGTCGCGGGCAAAGAACCCCCCGCCGGCGAAATCTTCACCCCGCGGCGGCGCCCACCCCGTGAGCGACGGCGGCCTCGCGAACGCGCGCCGCGGGAGTCCCCCCGAGGAGGGGCGCCGCGCGCCCCCGGGACGCCGCGCCGATCCCGCGGAGGACGGGCGCGCGGAAGAAGGCACGCCCCCCGGCGGGCCGAAGGGGGAGGGGGACGACGCGGGGCGGGGGAGGGGCCCGCGGGATCGGGACGACGGGATCTCGAACGACGCGCCGCCTCCGCCGGATGCGCCGCGGCGCGCGCTCGACCCGACGCGCGCCGCGCGCTCGAACAGATCGCCCTCCGCGCGGAACAGCGGATTCCCGAACGGCTTGGACGCGACGGGCGTCTCCGCCGCGGATTCCTCCACCGCGTCCGGGTCGGACGTCGTGAAGGTGAGCTTCGCGCCCTTCTCCTCGAACCCGAATCGCGTGTACCCGCCGACGATGCGCTCGGACCGCGCGAGGCTGTCGTACACGTTCTCGATCTCGTCGAGCTCGACGTCGCGGAGCGGGGAGTCGACGCTCGCGTCGTGCGCGTCCGCGAGGACGTCGGCTAAGCACTCGCGAAGCGGGACGGAGGTCTGCGAAAGAGGGGGAAGGGGGGGGGGAGGAGGAGGGGGGATGTCATTTTCCCGCGAGCGCTCAAGAGGAGACGAGACGACACGTTCGCGGAGAGGACGCGACGGGGGGCCGGGTTCGCTCGCGCGCCGAGCCGTTCGCGAGCCGCGCGCGAGACGGCGACGCACCTTCTCCGCGTGGCGCGCGAGGACGGACGGCGTGCGCCACACCTCCCCGCTCCCCGCGCGACCGCGGTTGAAGACGCCCCCCGTCCCCACCATCCTCCCCGGCTTCGCGGCGATTCTCGCCCACGAACCCGGGGACGCCCCGCGCGCGCCCGCGCGCGGTCCCGAGACGAAAGCCTCGCCCGCGGTCCCCCGCGCCCGCGCGCCAACGCACCCGAACGCGCGCCGGGAGCCCGGGACGCTCCCGCGCGCAGACCAAAGTGCGCGAATTCATCATCCCCCCAATTGATGGCAGGCGCGCCGCGATCGTTGTTCAGCCCGATAGACCCGAGGCTGCTGGAATGAAGTCGAGCGTGCGCGCACTCGGCATCTCTCATGTGAGCGAGGTCTCATCTCAAGCGACGATTCACGTCGGCGTTTTTTTTCCGACGCTTCGTTCGGGGCGAGCGGGCGTCCTATCTCGTGATGTTGACACATGCGTCATAAGCTACACTCTCGCCCAGCGGCGAAGCGGCTTGCCTCGCGCGCCCTCCCCGGGTCTCGTTCGTGCGCCGGCACGCGTCGCGCGCATTCGACTCACTCTTCGTCGGCGATCTTCTCCGCGGATCCGACGCGCTGGTAGCTCGCGACGCGCCGCATCCCTCCCCCTTCCCCCTTCACCTCCTCTCGGCTCCACACGCGTTTCATGCCTTCCACCTTCTCGTGCGGCACCTGCGCGCCCAGGTCCACCATCTCGGTGTACTGCTTGCACGTCACCGCGAACGCGCTCCCGCGGATGCGCCCGGCTCTGTGCAGCGCGAGCTCGTCGTCGACGAAGCGGATGTCCAGCGTCCTCTGGTGCGTGTACAGCCCCGCGTCTTGCATGGGGAGGACCCACGCGACCTCGTCGGACTCGTTGTGGTGGGAGTGCCACCAC
>MDSW01214100.1_pt1 | contig 46726 bp, 51 predicted proteins | sample 811171 | NCBI WGS metagenome assembly MDSW01 (sample SAMN05326641, study PRJNA326480) | marine metagenome | isolation source: seawater | place: Atlantic Ocean: North West | collected 2012
GATATCTGGTCAATTCTTCCGTTTTTAACAAAAATATCGCCTACCTTTTGTGAGTTTTCATTGATGATTGTAGCATTTGTAATTAATATAGATTTCATTGTATTTACTCGTATTGTTTAAGTGTATAATTATCAAGTTTAATATGAATTTAAAAATATATAATACTCTATCAAAGAAAAAAGAGCTATTCGAACCTCTTAATCCAAATTCTGTAAAAATGTATGTTTGCGGACCCACTGTATATAATTTTGCACATATAGGTAACGCAAGGCCAGCAGTTATATTTGACTTATTGTATCGTATATTAAAAGAAATTTACCCAAAAGTTACATATGTTAGAAATATCACAGATGTAGACGATAAAATAAATGAAGCTGCTAAAGAAATAAATAAACCAATATCAGTAATTACAAAAAAATATACTGATATATATCACCAAGACATGCAAAATTTGAATGTATTAAAACCTAACCATGAACCGCGTGTCACAGAAAATATTCAAGAAATTATCAATATGATAAAAAAAATCATTAAAAATAAGAATGCCTATATAGAAGATCATCATGTTTTGTTTGATATTACATCTTTCGAAAATTATGGTGCCTTATCAAATAGAAATAAAGATGAAATGCTCTCTGGGGCAAGAGTTGAAGTAGCAGAATATAAAAAACATCCTGGAGATTTTATTTTATGGAAACCATCAAAGGATAATGAGCCAGGGTGGGAAAGCCCTTGGGGTTATGGAAGACCAGGATGGCATATAGAATGTTCATCTATGGTAGAGACCTATTTGGGTGAAGAAATAGATATTCACGGAGGTGGTCAAGATCTAATATTTCCACACCATGAAAATGAAATTGCTCAAAGTTGTAGTGCGCATAATTCTCTAAAATATGTTAGGTATTGGGTTCATAACGGATACTTAAATATGGAAGGTGAAAAGATGTCAAAATCTTTAGGAAATATTGTTACAGTTAATGAACTATTAGAAAAATATGATGGAGAGGTTATAAGGTTAGCGCTATTAAGTACTCACTATAGAAAACCAATTAATTTTGGAGAAAGTCTTCTTGAACAATCAAAAAATATTTTAAATAAGTTATACAAAAATTTAGAAATGAATTCGACGGAAAATATGATATCTGAAAAAGTTTTTTTTCCTTTATTAGATGACCTAAATACACCTCTAGCGATTTCAAATTTACTTAAAATTAATTGCTCAAAAACATTGAAAAAAAGTGCAAATTTACTCGGTTTATTATATAAATCGCCTGAAGAATGGTTTAATTTAAATAGGAATCTTATTTTATCTGAAAATGATATAGAATTACTTATTAAAGAGAGAGATGACGCGCGTAGATCAAAAAACTTTAAAAGAGCAGATGAAATTAGGAAGCAATTAGATCAAAATAATGTAATATTAGAAGACATAGATGGTAAAACAATTTGGCGAGCTAAATAATAATGACAGATATATTTAAAGAAAGAGTATCCGTTGAACAAGTTGAAGAAGGAAATGAACTTGCTCCAAAGTTTGATGAAAATGGTTTAATACCAGTAGTAACTACTGATGCATCATCAGGTGATGTATTAATGTTAGGTTATCAAAACGCAGAAGCTTTAAAATTAACAATTGAGACAGGTGAAGCTCATTATTGGAGTCGAAGTAGGGAATGCCTGTGGCATAAGGGTTCAACTAGTGGATTAATTCAAAAAATTATTGATATAAGAATTGATGACGATCAAGATGCGATTTGGCTAAAAGTAAATTTACAAGGTTTGGAAGCAAGTTGCCATGTAGGTTTTAAATCTTGCTTTTACAGAAGTATACCGACTGGCAAAATAAAAGAAAAAATTAAACTGATTTTTAAAGAAGACAAAAAAACTTTTGACCCAAAGGATGTATATGGAGATGCTCCAAATCCAACAAAACTATAGTCTATGCACTTATATGATGAACTATACAATGGTTTGAAAAAATTTGGTTATATACCAAATTTAATAGAAGATAGTTTTCATAATAAAACAAGCAATATAGGTTTAATTTATAAATCCATTGTATTATCAATTTTATTAAAAAAAAAACTTAATAGTGAAGAAGTTGTAGCAATTATGCTTCCAAATGCCGTTGCAACAGTTATTATTTTTTTTGCATTACAGTATTTAAATAAAACAGTATCAATAATAAACTTTACTTCAGGCATAAAAAACATTAAATCTTCATTAAGTATTTCAAAAGTAAAAAAAATTATAACTTCAAGAACATTTATAGAACAAGCTGAAATGCAAGATATTATCTTATCATTTGACGATAATATTGAAGTTATTTACATTGAGGACGTAAAAAAAGACTTAAGTATTAAAGAAAAACTTAAAGCGTTAGTAAAATTTTTTTTTAAAGAAAAAATTATAAGAAATATAAATTCAGTAGCAGTAATTTTGTATACATCTGGCACGGAAAGTTCTCCAAAAGGTGTAATGCTTTCACATAAAAATTTATTTGAGAACAGAAAACAGGTATTGCAGCATTTGAATATAAATAAAGGAGAAAAGTTTTTTACTTGTTTACCATTTTTTCATTCTTTTGGTTTAGGTGTTGGTATTTTACTTCCCATTTTAAATAATTTAAAACTTTTTCTTTATCCAACTCCACTACATTATAAAACTATCCCAACTCTACTTAAGCTAGAATCTGCTACAGTGTTTTTTTCTACTGATACATTTTTAAAAAAATATGCTTCATCTATTAATTCAAATTATTTTCAAAACCTAAAATTTTTAATCGCTGGAGCTGAAAAACTTGATCCTTCGACATATGATTATTATTTAAAAAACTTTAATATTAAAATTTTAGAGGGTTATGGAGTTACTGAAGCATCCCCTGCAGTTTCGGTAAATACATACGAAAACTTTAAACTTGGTTCTGTTGGTAAATTGCTCCCGGGTATTGAGTACAAAATCGAGAAAATTGAGGGGTATGAAGAGGGTGGTTTATTATTTTTAAAAGGCAAAAATATAATGTTAGGTTACCAGCTTGACGATAGTCAAAAGTTCTCTGGAGTAATTGACGGATGGTATAATACAGGAGATGTAGCTAAAATTGATGATGAGGGATATTTATTTATTCTTGGAAGATTAAAAAGATTTGCAAAAATAGCCGGTGAAATGATTTCATTAGCGCAAGTTGAAGATATTCCAAAGAAGAAGTGGCCTGATAACAGTAGCGCAGTTTGTGCTATAAAAGACTCTGCAAAAGGAGAAGCATTAATTTTAATTACAGATAATAAAATGGCAAAACTAGAAACGATTATAGATACAATGAAAAACTCTGGATTTTCTTCATTGTATTACCCAAAAAAAATAAAAATTATTCATGAATTTCCAATTCTAGGTAGTGGAAAAATCAATTTTAAGAAATTACAGGAAATAGCTGAAAGTTAAACATATTCTTTATCTAGCCTATTACCAAGATTGCACATTAGCTCATAGGGAATAGTATTGATAGAATTTGACACCGACTCAATATTAATATTCGGCCCCCATATTTCAACATTTGAACCTATTTCAATTTCACAGTCATCTATATCAATCATTGTTATATCCATAGAAATTCTTCCAACAATATTGTAATAATTATTTTCAAAATAAACTTTACCGATATTACTTAACTGTCTTGATAGTCCGTCACCATAACCAATACCAACAGCAGCTATTCTTGTGTCTTTTTTTACTATATATGATTGCCCATATCCAATTGATTGGCCTTTTTTACAATCTTTAATAGAAATTATTGGAGCTATTAAAGACATTACAGGTTTAAGCTTTATTTTATTTAAATTTTTACAAGGGTTTACTCCATATAGCATTAAACCTGGTCTTATCCAATTTGAATATTTATTAAAATGATTTGAATATTTAATAATTCCAGCTGAGTTAAAAATACTTAATTCCAAATCTCTATCTTCACATATTTTTTTAAATCTTGAAATTTGTACACTTGAAAAATTATCAGCATCTTCATCCGCATTAGCCAAGTGTGTCATTAAACCCAGTGGTTTTTGTATTTCTTTTATTACACTACAAGTATTTAAAACTTCATTTGTGAATGATTCATTAAACCCTAATCTATTCATTCCGGTATCAACTTTTATCCATATTTTAATGGAGTTTTTTATTTGCGTATTTTTTATAATATCTAATTGAAAAAAGTTATGAATTACAGGTCTAATATTATTTTTAGCACAATAAATATATTCTTCAGTATTTGAAAAACCTTGAAGACAAACTATTTCCGTATTAATTTTATTTTCTTTGAGGAGTTTTGCTTCTTTAATAGTGGCAACAGCATATGCATCAGACTCTTTTAAAATTTTTGCAGCTTCAATAATTCCGTGCCCATATGCATTTGACTTTATGACCGACATTATCTTTGCGTTTTGGGAAAATTTTTTTACTTCTAAAAAGTTATTTAACAAATTATTTTTATTAATTAATATTCGCCCATTCATTTAAATCCCTCAGGTGCAGAGAAAATTTCAGGTGTGTAATTTTCAAAACGAGTGCATTCACCAAGGAAGGTTAAATTAGTTTTGAAAATTGGGCCGTTTCTTTGCTTTGCAACAATAATTTCAGCCTTGCCTTTATCAGGAGAATCTTCATTATATACTTCATCTCTATAAATAAACGCAATAAGGTCTGCATCTTGCTCAATGGCCCCAGATTCTCTTAAATCTGACATTATTGGCCTTTTATCTGTTCTATTTTCTAGACTTCTATTTAATTGTGATAAAGCCACAACTGGAATTTTTAACTCTCTTGCAAGGGCTTTGAGTGATCTCGAAATTTCAGATAATTCTGTAGCTCTATTTTCAACATTATTAGTCAATCTCATTAATTGCATATAATCTATAACGATCAAATCTAGACCTTTTTCTCTTTTTAGTCTTCTTGCTCTTGCTCTTATATCTATCGGTGTTAATGCTGGTGTGTCATCTATGTAAATATCAGCTTTAGATAATAAAGCCACAGCATTTGTAATTCTTGGCCAATCATCATCAGTAAGTTGACCAGTTCTAACTTTTTGAGCATTTATTCTACCAATAGAAGAAATTAGTCTTGAAGAAAGCTGTTCTGCCGCCATTTCCATGCTAAATATTGCTGTGACTGAGTTATTCTTTAATGCAGCATATTCAGCTAAATTTAAAGCAAAACTTGTTTTTCCCATGGATGGTCTTCCAGCTACAATTATGAGATCTCCTGGTTGAAGGCCAGTAGTCTTGTTATCAAAATCTAAGAATCCTGTAGGCACTCCAGTGACACTATCACCATTTTTTGCTAATTCTTCAATATCTTTTATTGATTGGTTTGTTAACTCACTGATTTTTTGAAAACCACTCGAAACTCTTGCTGATTCATCTGATATATTAAATATTTTTTGTTCAGCTTCATCTAATAATGATTTGCTGTCTATTCCACCATTATATGATTTTTCAATTAAGTTATTACTTATATTTATTAATTGCCTTAAAATTGATTGTTCTCTTACTATATTAGCATATGCCTTTATGTTAGCTGCTGAAGGGGTCTGTGTGATTATCTCTGAAATATAGCTTGTAATAGATTTGTCGTTATTTTTATTTATTTTTTCATTTACAGTTAATTCGTCAAAAGGAATATTATTGGCAGCTAGTTCTGATATGCAAGCAAATATAGTTCTATGTTGTTCATTAAAAAAATCATTTTCTTGCAAAATGTCTGCTACTTGAAACCAAGAAGAATTATCAAGAATTAAACCACCAAGAACAGCTATCTCAGCCTCTGATGAACTGGGAGATTTACTAAGATTCTGAAATGTAAGGTTTTTACTCATAACAAATAACTACGCTTATTAATATAATTTGATATTATCAGCTTTAATTATTTGTTTCGACAATTAGATTTATTATTGCATCAATTTCTGCGCCTAAGTGGATAGTTATAGCGTATTCTCCAATATTTTTTATGGCGCCATCCGGCATTCTTATTTCACTTCGTGAGACTTCATGGCCATCTTCCTGTAGCTGTTTTTCAATCTCGTATGGGCTAATGGAACCAAACAATTGACCTTCGTCATTTGCTTCTACAGCAATTTTTATAACAATACCATCTAGTTTATCTTTTCTCACTAATGCTTTTTCTAAATTTTCTTTAGCAGCTTTTTCTAATTCTTCTTTTTTTTCTTCAAATTCTTTTAGATTTTCAGCAGTTGCATATTTTGCCTTTGCTTTTGGTATAAGATAGTTTCTAGCATAACCAGGTTTAACACTTACTTTATCGCCCAAGTCACCTAAATTTTCAATTTTTTCTAGTAATATTACATCCATAAAATTTTCTCACTAATTAATGATTATCAGAATATGGGATTAATGCTAAAAATCTAGCTCTTTTGACCGCAGTCGATATTTGTCTCTGATATTTAGCTTTTGTGCCAGTGATTCTACTTGGCAATATTTTTCCTGTTTCTGAAATATACTCTTTTAAAAGTGTTAAGTCTTTATAATCAATTTCAGATATACCTTCTTTTGTAAATTTACAAAATTTTTGTTTTTTAAAACTTCTAGACATTTTCAGCTCCATCTTCGACATTTATTTCGTCATTATCTGCGATATTTTCTTCATTATTTGAGTCAAGAGACTCTGAGTTCTGTTCATCTCCATCTGTTAAGATAGAGGATTTCTCAGTGATAGCTGTTTTTCTTTGCAAAATCATATTTCTTATTACAGCATCATTAAATTTAAAATTAGAAGAAAGCTCTTCAATTGTTTCTTTATTACATTCAATATTTAAAAGTATATAGTGTGCTTTGTGAATTTTATTAATTGGATATGCAAGTTGTCTTCTGCCCCAATCTTCCTCTCTGTGAATTGCTCCCCCAGAATTTGTAACAATACCAGAATACTTTTTTATCATTGCTGGTACTTGATCGCTTTGATCAGGGTGTACTAAAAAAACTATTTCATAATGTCTCATCTTTTTTCCTTATGGTTTATGTCTCCTAGATTATCTAGGTAGAACAAGGAAGTTGCATTCTACATAATGCAACCAAAGTCTGCAATTAATTTATTTTTGAAGATATAGTATTAATTATAATTCCAGTAGCAACTGCCATATTTAGACTTTCAACAGCACCATACATCTTGATTTTTATCTTAAAATCGCATTTTTCCAAGGTTTTGGCTCGCAAACCGGACGATTCACCGCCGATTACTAGAGCCAAAGGAGTTTTATAGTTTATATCGTTTATATTATCAGTTGCTTTATCTGTTGCTCCATATATCCAAAAATGATTTTTTTTCAGAAGTTCAATTATTCTTGATATATTTTTTACCTTAATTATTGGAATAGTTTCAGCTGCTCCAGCAGCAACCTTTTTAGCTGTAATATTTAAATCAACAGAATCATGATCTTTTATAATAATAGCTGAAATATTATATGCATCACAAATTCTTAAACAAGCTCCAAGATTTCTTGGGTCTGCTACCTCATCAATAATTAATAAGATTTGATTTTTATTTTTTTCTTGAAGAAATTTTATTAAATTATTTTCGTAAATTTCACTTTTCTTTTTACTTACAGCTAGGACTCCTTGATGACTTTTTACTTTTGTAATTTCAAATATTTTATCATTTGTTATTTTTTGAATAACTAAATTATTTTTTTTCGCTTCCTCTATTATATCTTTATACTGTTTAGCGTCTTTGTTGGAAACATATATCTCATAAATATCAAATGGACGAATTTTTAAGAGTATTCTTACTGCATGTATCCCTACGATATTTTCTTTTTCTATTTTTTTCATTATTTTATTAAAACAAAATCAATCTTCTTTTCTAATGGATATGCGCTTATGAGTTTAACTTTAATAATATCACCGACTTTATAAACTTTCTTCGACTTATCACCAACTAATATATTTTTTTTCTCATTATACACAAAGTATTCTTGACCTAGTGATGATATATGGACTAATCCTTGAATTGGTTCTTCTTTTATCGAAATAAATAAACCAAAGTTTACTATAGAATTTATATAAGCTGTAAATTTTTTCCCAATAAAATTTTTTGCATAATTACATAATAAAACTGACTGAAGCTCTCTTTCAGCAGACTCAGCATTTCTTTCGTTTTCGGAAGAGCTTTGACCAATTTGTTCTAATTTTTCAAAATTGTATGTAGATTTATTTTTTTCAATTATGCTTTTAATAATCCTGTGTACAATTAGATCAGGGTATCTTCTTATTGGTGATGTAAAATGATTATATGATTTTAACGATAATCCATAGTGACCAATATTTTTTGGGGTATATTCCGCTCTAGACATTGCTCTTAATATTATATTTGAAACTAAATGATGATCTAGTTTTTTCTTAGATGCATTTAAAATGGTATTAATTTCTAGAGTGCTGGGTACCTTTGTGCCACTTAATTTATAACCTAAATTTTTTAAAGTGATTGCAGATTCTTCAATTTTCTCTAATGATGGTTCATCGTGAACTCTATATAAAGAATTAAATTTATTTTTTTTTATAAATAGACTACTCGAAACATTTGCAGCAATCATACATTCTTCAATTATCTTCTGTGATTCGAGTCTCTTATTATTTTTAATACCTCTTATTTCATTATTCTTTCCAACTATAAAAGAAAATTCTTGAGTTTCGAACTCAACTGCATTTCTTTTTTCTCTTGATTTTTTTAAAACTTTATATAGAGAGTATAAGTTATCAATATTTTTTATAATATTTTTATTTTTTATTATTTTTTTATTCTTTAGAAAAATATCAATTTGATTATAAGTCAGTCTTGCATAGGAATTAATGATTGAGTTATAGAATTTGTATGATTTTATTTTTCCAGATCTATCAATTATCATTTCAGCCGTTATCGTATACTTATCTTCCCCTTGTCTTAATGAGCATAAGTTATTTGACAAGATTTCAGGTAACATTGGTATTACATAATTTGGAAAATAAACAGATGTGCCTCTACTTTTTGCTTCCTTGTCTATATGAGAATTGTCCTCGATATAATGAGATACATCAGCAATTGAGACAAATAATTTCCAATTTTTATCCAATCTTTCACAATAAACAGCATCGTCAAAATCTTTTGCATCTTCACCATCTATAGTAATAAAACATAATTTTTTAAGATTTTTTCTTTTAAATGATTTTTTATTAAATTTATTATTTTCAAATTTTTTAATATCTTTAATAACATTTTTATTCCAAGAATCACCTAAATTAAATTTTTTAATAATTTTTTCAATTTCGGATGTTAAATTAAACTTTTTATTTTTCATATATTGCAGATATATTAATCATTTATAAAAAAAGAAATAGATAAAAAACCTTACCTAGCTTATGATTTAATTATAGCTAATTTAACCTTTTGTTTTTGAGATATCTTTGATTTCTATAACACTATTCTTTTTTGAGTAGTCTCTTATATCTTGAGTTATTTTCATAGAGCAAAAATTTGGTCCACACATGGAGCAGAAATGAGCATCTTTTGCAGGCTCTTGCGGAAGAGTTTCGTCGTGATAACTTTTTGCTTTTTCAGGATCTAAACCAAGGTTAAATTGATCTTCCCATCTAAATTCAAATCTAGCTTTAGAAAGAGCATTATCTCTAAGTTGGGCAGCATATTTTCCTTTTGCTAAATCTGCGGCATGAGCAGCAATTTTATATGAAATTATTCCATCTCTCACATCTTCTTTATTAGGTAACCCAAGATGCTCTTTTGGCGTGACGTAGCATAGCATTGCAGTGCCATACCAACCAATCATGGCTGCTCCAATAGCAGAAGTTATATGATCATAACCAGGGGCAATATCTGTTGTCAGTGGCCCTAATGTATAAAATGGTGCTTCTGAGCACTCTTTCATTTCTTTTTCTACATTTTCTTTAATTAAATGCATAGGAATGTGACCTGGACCTTCAATCATTACTTGCACATCGTGTCTCCAAGCAATTTTGGTTAATTCTCCAAGAGTTTTTAATTCAGCGAACTGAGCCGCATCGTTTGCATCTGCAATAGATCCTGGCCTTAAACCATCACCCAAAGAAAAAGTAATATCATATTGCTTCATTATTTCGCAAATTTCTTCAAAATGCGTATACGTAAAATTTTCTTTATCGTACGTTAAACACCATTTCGCCATTATTGAGCCACCTCGAGATACAATTCCTGTTGTTCTATTTTTTGTTAGCGAAATATAATCTTTTAATACGCCAGCATGGATAGTAAAGTAATCTACTCCTTGCTCAGCCTGCTCCAAAAGAGTTTCTTTATATATTTCCCAAGTAAGTTTTTCAGCTCTACCTTTTACTTTTTCAAGCGCTTGATAAATGGGGACAGTCCCAACTGGAACTGGAGAATTTCTCATTATCCATTCCCTAGTCTCGTGAATGTTTTTGCCAGTAGATAAGTCCATTAATGTATCTCCACCCCATCTTGTTGACCAAATCATTTTTTCAACCTCCTCTTCAATTGAAGATGAAATAGTTGAATTTCCTATATTTGTATTAACCTTTACCAAAAAATTTCTTCCAATAATCATTGGTTCGGATTCCGGATGATTTTTATTTACAGGAATTACAGCTCTTCCCTCGGCTATCTCTTGTCTTACAAACTCTGCTGTAATAAGAGTTTTATCTTTAAAGTAATCACCATCCTTCTGTTTAATTAAACTTTTGTATTCGTCATCGTTTGCTATCCTATCTAGAAGGATGTTTTCTCGAATTGCGACGTACTCCATTTCTGGTGTAATTATTCCTTTTTTTGCTAAATGCATTTGTGTGCAGTTATTTTCAAATTTTTCTGATCTTTCATCAATCCATTTTTGCCTAATTTTATTTATTCCTTTTTTTAGATCTATATCATAATTATCATCTGAGTATGGCCCAGAGGTATCATATACCGGAATAGGAGGGTTTTCTGTCAATGTTCCATCAGGGTTTTTTGTTGGGTGTTGAAGTATCTCTTTCATGCCAACTTTAATATCAGAGTCAGTATGCATAGGAATATAGATTTTTCTATGGCAAGGATTTTGAATTTTTAATGCTTCTGAAGAGTTTTTGCTAAGCTCAATGCTCTTTTCTTCGTTTTTTATGTTATTTCTAATGGTCATGATATCCCTATAGTACAATATATTTATAAAAAAGTTTTAATATAATTTAAACGTTAATTGTTGCAAAAAACTGTTAACACAATAAACTTATCTGACCTATAAGAAGTTTGCAAGTGTATTTGATTTAGTACTAAATAAGTGAAAAAAGAGAGAAATATGCAAATAGCAAAAACTAATATGATTGAAAGCCAATTAAAGCCGGAAGGGATAAATTGCGCAAAAACAATTGATTGTATTTCGCAAATTAATAGGGAAGATTTCATACCCGAAAAATACATGAATTTGTCTTACTCAGAATATGATGTTCCCTTGTATGGAAATTATTCAATGCTTAGGCCAGTTATGATTGGAAAGATATTGCAATCTTTAAAAATAAAAAAAACTGATAGAGTTTTAGAAGTAGGAACAGGAAGTGGTTATCTTACTTGCTGTTTATCAATGATGGGGCATTCAGTAGATACTGTAGATATAAACAAGAATATGATACAAAGGGCAAAAAAAATCCATAGTTCTTATAATATTCACAATATTAATTACTTGAATAAAGATATCTATTCAAATTGGATACCAGAAAAAAATTATGATGCAATTATTATCACTGGCTCAATTGTTTCAAGAATAAAAAAACTAGAAAACCTATTAAACCTAGATGGAAAAATGTTTGTGGTTATAGGAAAAAACCCTGTAATGACTGCAAATATAATTAGTCGGGTGTCAACAGATAAAGTCATTTGTAGACAATTGTTTGAAACATTGATAGAACCATTGGAAAATATAAATGAAAGAAAAGATTTAATTTTTTAGTATAATATCATTTATGATTGAAATGACAGCGATTGAGCTAAACCAATTTATTATTCAAAATCCAAAAATCATATTAGTAGATGTTAGAGAAAATTGGGAATACAATGTTGTTTCAATTAAAGATTCTGTTCATATACCTATATCTGAAATTCAAAATAAAATGTTAGACTTTGATGAAGATCAAACAATTGCCTTTATATGTCATCATGGTGTTAGAAGCAGAATGGTAGGGATTTATTTTGAACAAAATGATTTTAAAAATATCATAAATTTAAGAGGCGGTATTGATTCTTGGGCAAAAACCGTAGATAAAAAAATGCCTATTTACTAGGAAACAAATAATGAAATATTTTTTATACATTTTAATCTCATTTAATTTTTATGCTTCTTCATTTACTGTTTCCCAAGCAGCAGATTTAATAGAAGTTTATAAAGTTGCTATTAAAAACGATCCTGAGTTATTAGCATCAGAAGCAAAGCATCAAGCGAATATGCAAGAGTATCCAATAGCAAGATCATTTTTATTACCAAATTTAAATTTTAATGCTAGTAGTCAAAGAACGAGAGAATCCATTGACGGATCAGTATACGGAAGTACCTCAGCAACATCACAATATACAACGGATGAATACAGTATAAATTTAAAACAGCCATTATACAGAAGAGATTTATTTACTCTTTTAGAAAAATCGGAATACATTGTAGCAAAATCTGTTGCAGTAAGAGATTCCGCAAGGCAAGAATTAATTATTAGAGTAGCAGAAGCATATTTTGGCATTTTAGATTCAATTGATAATATTAACTTCGTGAGATCAGAAAAAGAGGCCATAAGATCTCAACTTGAAGAATCTAAAAAAAGGCTGGAAGTTGGATTAATTGCTATGACTGATTACGCGGAAGCTCAAGCTTCATATGATTTGATAGAAACAAAATTTATAGAGGCAGAGAATAAAAGTGATATTGCAAAAGAATCACTTTATGTTTTAACTGGGAAACAATTTAATAATTTTGCAGTTTTAAAAATTGATATTAATGCAAAAAATCCAGATCCAAATAATATAAAATCTTGGGAAGATTTTGCTAAAACACAAAATTTAGAACTGCTTGCCGCGCAAAAAGAGTATGATGCAGCGGTTTCAAATGTAAAGTATGAAAGATCTAAACATTTTCCCACACTTGATATATATGGAACAATAAAAGAAACAGACAAGGGCGGAGGTACATCTGGAGCATTTGAATCAAATAACGATTACATAGGTTTAGAGTTGAAAATACCAATATTTATTGGAGGTAATACATATTATAGTAGCAAGCAAGCATCATATTTAGCAGAAAAATCAAGGTACGATTTATTAAAAAAGAAAAGGGAAGTAATAAGAGATACAAGACAAGCGTTTTTAAATCTTAAATCAAGTATTAGTAAAGTTAATGCTTCAAAAAAAGCATTGGATTCAAATCAACTTTCAGTTGAGTATAATCAAGCAGGTTTTGAAGTAGGAACTCGATCAACAACAGATGTTTTGCTTGCTTTAAAAGATTTGTTTAAAGCAAAAAGAGATTTTTCAAAAGCAAAATACGAATATCTAGTTAGTAAATTAAAATTAAAAAAATCAATAGGTACTTTGTCCATTGAAGATATTGAAATTATAAATAGTTGGTTAAATTAAATGATATATAGATTACTTTATAAAATTATACTGTTTTTAATTTTCCCATTTGTTTTTATATATGCACTATTTGAATCAATAAAACAAAGAGACTGGAACTTCATTGAAAATAAATTCGGGTCAATTTTAAAAACAAAAAATATAAATAATTTATGTATCCATTGTGCATCATTAGGAGAAGTGAATGGTGCAAGAAATTTTATTAATGAAACAAGTAAATCAAATAATATTGTGATATCTACAAATACAATTTCCGGAAAAAATAGAGCGAAAGAGCTTTTTCCAGATTTAGATATAGTTTATTTCCCATTTGACTATAGATTTATTGTAGGTTTGTGGCTAAAGAATTTAAATGTGAAAACTGTTTTGATATATGAAACTGAGATTTGGCCTAATTTTTATCAAATTTGCTATGAAAATGGTATTAACATAGCAGTTATAAACGCAAGGATATCTAAACACATTATATCAGGCTCAAGCTTTATAAAAGAAAACTATAAGAAAGCATTAGCTTGCTGCAAAATTATATTATGTAAGTCAGGATATGAGAAAGAAAAGTATGAAAGTATAGGTGTAGAAGAAAATAAATTATTAACAATTGGTAATTTAAAATATTCATATATTCCTGATTACACTGATGACTTATCGTCAGTTAGAAATAAAAAGAATTATGAAAAAAATAGAAAAACACTTGATGAGTTAGATAAATATTCAGAAATAAATAAGCTAACATTTTTAGAAAAAACCAGAATCCACGAGAATCAAAAAGGTAAATATTTATTAATGGCCTCAACTCATTATCCGGATGAAAAATATTTTTTAAGTTTAATAGTAGACCTAGTAACTTCAGGATTTATTGTGGTCATTGCTCCAAGACACATTGAAAGAGCAAATGAAATTTATAAATTTTTTAAGTCGAACAATGTTGCAATTCACATTTTCAGTGAATTAAAAGAAAATAAACAATATTTAGATGAAAAATTTTCAGGAGTTTTAATACTAGATACCTTTGGAGATTTACCAAAATTTTATTATGGTGCACGGTTGATTTATGTTGGAGGGGGATACTCTAAGCGTGGAGTTCAAAATATAATAGAGCCTTCTACATACGGTAGACCAATTATTGTAGGACCTAATATAGATAATTTTTATGAAGAAATAATAAATTTAAGAAAAGACAAAGGAATAACTATTATAGAGGATGATAAGTGGACACCCGTTCAGCAAAATATTGCAAAACAAGTTAATGATATTTATAAATTAGATGACCTAGTACTTGATCAAATGGGTAGTATTGCAAAAAATTATACATTAAAATTTAATGACGTTCTTGATAACTACTTAAAAATACTAAAAGAACAAAAAATTATCAATTAGTATAAAATTTTTCAATAAATTATGAAAACTCATTATTATAAATTTTTATTTTCTTTAAAGATCTATCTAACCTCTTCAAACTTTTAAAAAATAACTTTTTATTTTGAAAAAAATATGATTTATCAAAATCAATTAAATAAATATTATTTTTTTTGTCAATGATTATATTTTTTGAATTTAAATCAGAGTGATATACATTTTGTAAATAAAAATTATTCAACGTTTTGTATAAATTACTCCAAAGTTTTTTATTCATTTTTTTACTTTTTATAAATTCATATAAAGTTCCTTCATTTTCAATTTTACAAGTGATTATATTTGCTTTATAAAAAAATTTTTCACGAATAATTTGCAAAGCAACTGGCTTTGGAACCGGTAAATTAAATTTTAAAAGATTAAGTAGAAAATTATACTCCAGTACTGCTCGTGTTGATGCTATCGTGCTAAACCAATATTTGTTATAGATAAGTTTAGATGGCAGACCTCCCCTTATATAATTTTTTAAAAAATATCTTTTTTTTTGATATTCAAATTCTATAGTTTTACCTCTACCTTGAGCTTCAGATTTGATTAGTCCTTTATTAGCGATATAATCATAATCAAATAAACTAACTGGAAGTTGATCGAATATATCTTGATCATACTGAATATATGAGTTCTCTTTATTATAAATTTTGTCCATTATTTATTATATGCATAATATGAACCAAAAAATAGAAAATATATGTATTTTAAGAACATCTTCTTTAGGTGATATCTGTCATATGTTGCCATTTATAAATACGCTTAAGAAAAATTACCCAAACGTTAAAATAACTTGGATAATTGGGAAAAATGAAGCAGATTTTTTAGGCAAAATAAATGGTATAGAATTTATTATATTTGATAAAAGTAATACTTGGAAATCATATATTGGAATTGCAAATCAATTATGCCGCATTAAATTTGATATCCTTTTTATTATGCAGGTATCATTAAGAGCAAATATTATAAGCTTATTAATAAAATCTAAAATTAAATTAGGTTATGATAAAAAAAGATCTAGTGATTTACATAGTCTTTTTTCAAATAAAAAAATTAAAAATCAACAACATTCTCATGTTGTAGATGTTTTTTTAAGTTTTCTTAATATATTAAATATAGATAAAGAGAACTATATTTATAAATGGAAATTAAATGAAAAAGTTTCAAAAGAAGATCTATATGAGAAATTTCCCTATTTAAAGAAAAAATATTTTTTACTTAGTCCTTGCTCAAGAAGCAGTAATAGAAATTGGTTAGTTGATAGATATATAAAGTCTGCCGACTATATTTGTGAAAAATATGGACTACAATGTGTTATATCTTCTTCTTCAGATAAGAAAGAAAAGGATTTTGTTAAAAAAATAGCAAATAATATGAAAGTAAAACCATATAATTTATCTGGAAAAACTGATTTACATTACTTATTATCATTGATTAGACACTCAGAGCTCTTAATAAGTCCAGACAGTGGGCCGATTCATATGGCGACTTGTGTTGATACTTCTGTTATTGGTTTATACGGAGTTACAAATATTGTTAGAGCTGGACCATACAACAGTAGAAATCTGTGTATTGATAAATATCAAGAGGCATTAAAAAAATATTCTGGCTTGAAATTTGAGCAAGCACCCTGGAGATATAAAAATAATCATCCAGACGTCATGAAACTTATTTCAGTTACAGATGTAATAGAAAAAATTGATAGATATTTTTTTGAGGAGAATAAGATTTGATTATAGTTACAGGCGCAGCAGGGTTCATTGGTTACAATATTGCAAAAAGATTAAATCAGATGAATATAAGTGATTTAATTTTAATCGATGATAAAGAAAAAAACTCAGATCCAAAAAGATTTAGTAAATTAGATTTTGTTGAATACAGGCATTACGACGATCTAAATAATTTAAATGATATTAAATTTATTTTTCATCAGGGTGCTTGCTCAGATACTATGGAATATAATACAGAATATATGATGGATATAAATTATAAGTATTCCAAGAAAATTTTTGAAATCGCAAAATTAAATAAAGCTAAATTTATATATGCATCAAGTGCTTCAGTATATGGATTAAACGAAGATTCAAAAGAAATATCTAAAAATGAATCGCCATTAAATATTTACGCAGAGTCAAAGTTATTATTTGATAAATTCATTATGAAACAGGACTACCCAGCAGTTGGGTTAAGATATTTCAATGTATATGGAGATGGAGAAGAAAATAAAGGAAAAATGGCTTCAATGGCATATAAGATGAATCAAGAATATATAACTACTGGAAAAATATCCTTATTTAAGGGAACTGGTGGCTATGCTGACGGTGAACAAAAAAGAGATTTTATTTATATAGATGATATTGTCTCAGTAAATATTTTTTTCATGAAAGAATCATGCCACGACGTATATAATGTAGGCACAGGTAATGCAGAATCTTTTAATGCTATTGCAAGTAATATTTTTAAATTTTATAAAGACAAAGATAAAAGAATAAACTATATAGAAATGCCAGAAAAATTGATCCCAAAGTATCAGAATTTTACACAAGCAGATATAACAAAATTGCAAGCAGCTGGGTACAGTTATAAATTTTCAAGTTTAGCAGAAGGTTTAAAAAACTATTTAAGTGATTTGAATACATCTTCGGCATAGATATTATTCAAACAATCATAGTGGTTAAATTTACATCTTTTATTAAAACAAGGACTACACGATAGCTCTTTATAAAAAATATGTTTATTTTCAGTTAATGGCGGTGTATACACAGGAGATGTTGATCCGTATATTGATATTGTTTTAGTATTTGTAGCTGCAGACAAATGCATTAATCCCGAGTCGTTTGAAACACAAAATTTTGATAAGTGCATTAAATCAATAGCGTCAACTATGGTTGTTTTGCCGCATAAGTTTAATCTTTGTGTATTATTTTCACATATGATACCACCTAATTTCTCTTCTTCCTGCGTTCCCATAACAAGAATTAAATAATTGTCATTTATTTTATTTGCTAAGTCCAAAAACTTTTTTTGCGGCCACATCTTTGAGGGACCAAATGCAGCTCCTGGGGCGAAAATAACTATTTGTTTAGAAGTATTGATAGAAAATTTTTTTACTAGTCTTTCAAGATTTTTTTCATTTTTATTAAGACTAGGATAATAATTTTTTTTCACAGAAATTTCAGCATTACCATACATAGATAAATACCTATTTGCAGTTCTTCTTCTGAAACTTTTAGTAAATTTTTTAATATCATTAACTAAAATAAACCTACACTCTCCAAGTTCTCCAGTTCTTTTTTTAATATTCGCCATAAAAGGTATTAGCGAAGATTTTATTGATCTTGATAGAACAATACTGTGATCATATGAATTACTAATTTTTTTTGCTAATTTATATCTTTTTATAAAACCAAATTCTTTATGGCTACAATCTAATTCTAAAACTTTATCTACTTCGTTCATTCTATTTGCTAAATCTTTGAATTTTGAATTTACTAATATGTGTATTTTTGCGTTGGATTTTTCGTACTTTATTTTTTTTATAAGTACTTGTGACATTATTACATCACCTAGCCAGTTTTGTGGAATAATGAGAATTTTTTCTTGAGACATATATTTTAGTCAGATAATTTATTTATTTTTTTAATTATATTTGATGTTGAGCATCCTTCTACAAAAGGAATTATTTTTACAATACCGCCATTTTTTATTACAAATTCACTACCAACAATTTCATTTTTTTTATAGTCCCCACCTTTCATAAGAACATTTGGTTTAATCTCTCTAATTAACTTAATTGGTGTTAGCTCGTTAAACTTTATTATGAAAGCATCATCAAGAGTAATTCGTCTAAGCATTTCCATTCTATCTTTAATTTTGTTGATTGGTCTTTTGCTTCCTTTTAGCTTTTTCACAGAATTGTCGTCATTTACACCTATTATTAAAAAATCTGCTGAATTTCTTGCTTTATCTAAATATGCTGTGTGACCTTTATGCAAAATATCAAAACAACCATTTGTAAATCCAATAGAAAAACCAAGAGAACGTATAAGAGATAAGATTTCCTTTAGATCCTTTGGATTTTTAATTATTCTATCAAAGTCATCAAGCTCATCTAATTTATTATAATATTCAATTTCTAACTCACTTTCTAAATGTAAATCGTTGTATACCAAAGATGTAAGTTCATCTTTATTAATAGATTGTGCCCCTAGTTTTTTTATCACTTCTCCAGCAGCAATGTTTGCTATATTTGCTGCAAAATTAAGATCTTTACTCTTTGATGAAATATATGCAGCACATAATACGGCTATGACAGTATCACCAGCGCCAGTTACGTCAAAAACTTCTTTTTCTGAAGTAGCTTTAATGTGTTGATATTTTTTATTCTTTGATACTAGTATCATTCCATCAGGACCTAGAGTAACTAAAATTGAATTAATATTTAGTTTTTTTGATAAGTTAGTTGCTTTTTTAACAATTTCAGCATGATTCTTACAAGGACCTACAATATTTTCAAATTCTTTTAAATTAGGTGTTATGGCAAATGAATTTTTATAACATTCAAAATTATTTCCTTTAGGATCAATAAATACTGGTTTTTTAAATTTATTTGATATTCTAATAAGTTGACTAATATTTCCTAGGGAACCTTTATTGTAGTCTGAAAAAATAATTGCATCACAATTTTTTATGAGTTTTTCAATATCTTTACCTAATATTTTATTTTCATTTAATTCGCAATCATCGTCAATCCTTATTAATTGTTGATTTTTACAAATTATCCTGGTTTTAGTTACGGTCTTATAATTTTTATCTGCTTTTGAAAATAAGTTAATTTTTAGATCTTTTATCAACTTCTTCAGAATTCTCCCATTATTATCGACACCGACATTTGCTATTAAATCAGTTTGCATATCTAGACTTCTAACATTTGCTGCAACATTTGCAGCCCCACCAGGTTTTAAAATTTCTTTTTCGATTTTAAAAATTGGCACTGGCGCTTCAGGAGATATTCTATTAGTACTTCCAAAAGTATATTTGTCTAGCATTGCGTCACCAATTATTAGAATTTTTGATTTTTTAAATAGACTCATTTCCTGTAACCATTCTTAATAAATTTTTTTTTCATAGAAATTGCTTCATGTAATAGTTTATCATTCTTAGAAAAGTTTTCTCTACTATTAATTTTATGATTTAGGTGTAATAATCCAGTAGAAAAAGTAGCTTCTTTTCTATATACACCGCTATTAATTAGTCTTATTACGAAATCAGAATCTTCTCTACCCCATCCTATATAATTTTCATCATATCCATTAATATTTTTGAAATCATTTCTCCAAACACCTAAGTTACAAGTTTTTGCTCCTTTCCATTTTTTTTTTAATATTTTACGAAATGGATATTTATTAATTCTAAAAAAAGGAATAAGCCTATTAATTTTTTTTTGAATTCTTAGTTTTATGAAATTTGCAAAACAAATACCATTAATATTAATATCCTTATTAATTATTTCTTTTGTAAAATTTTCTGACGTCATAACTCTATTACCTCTGGAAAAGTAACCTTTTTCGGATAATGATCTATGATTTTTAACAAAATCTTTAAAAGCAATACAGTCCCCATCCACAAAAATTAAATATTCTCCTGAAGAGAGCTTTACTGCTTCATTTCTAATTTTTGCTGCTCTAAAACCTTGATCTTCGTGCCATGCATGAAATATTTTAAAATTATTATTATTGTATTCTTTAATAGCATTTTTTGTTTCTTTTGTAGAGCCATCATCGGCTATTATGATTTCAAAATTTTTGTCAGTTTGATGTGTAAAAGAATTTAGACAAACTCTAAGATAATCTGGGCTGTTATAGGTTGTAATAATGATGGAAATTAGCATCTTAGATTAAATATAGTTAATCATCTTCAATTAATTTATATAATGTTGAGCAATAAGGGCATTCGATTTTTTTTTCTACTTGCTTATCAATAGGTAAAAAAATTTTTGGATGAGATAATTTTAAATAATTTTCTCTGGGGCAACTCAAAGGTAAATCGCTTTTTTTAATACTAATACTAGTTTTATTTTTTTTACTAGAAGACATTTTATTGCTTAACTATCGTCAACCATTCATTATATTTTTTTGATTTTCCATTAACAATATCAAAAAATTTTTTTTGTAGTATTTCAGTTATTGGTCCGCGCGATCCATTTCCTATCGACCTATTGTCTAATTCTTTTATCGGTGTTACTTCTGCTGCAGTGCCAGTAAAAAATGCTTCGTCAGCGATATAAATCTCATCTCTTGTAATTTGTTTTACTTCTACCTCAATGCCTTCATCTTTTGCAATTTGCATAACAGTTCTTCTTGTTATTCCATCTAAAGCAGAATTAACTTCAGGCGTATATATTTTCCCATTGCTGACAATAAAAATATTTTCACCACTTCCTTCACAAACATATCCATTTACATCTAAGAGTAGCGCTTCATCATATCCACAGTTTAATGCCTCTTGAAGAGCAAGCATTGAATTTATATAATTACCATTCGCCTTCGCTTTACACATTGTTGCATTAACATGATGTCTTGTGTATGAAGATGTTTTAATACGTATTCCATTTTTTAAATTATCTTCGCTAAAATAAGATCCCCACTCCCAAGCGGCAACTATTAAATGTTCCTTCAAATTATCAGCCCTTAAGCCCATTCCTTCAGAACCGTAAAAACACATTGGACGTATGTAACCAGATTTTAAATTATTTTTTTCAACTACAAGTTTTTGTGCTTCCTCAATTTCTTGCTGAGAGTAAGGAATTTTCATACCCAAAATTTTTGCAGAATTTATTAACCTTTTGGTGTGATCTTCTAGCCTGAATATCCCAGTACCAGAATTAGTTTGGTATGCTCTAACACCCTCAAAAACACCCATACCATAATGCAAGGTATGAGTTAAAACATGAACCTTAGCTTCTCTCCAAGGGACCATTTTTCCATCAAACCAAATAAAACCATCTTTATCAGACATTGACATAATATACGACTCCAAAATTGTCATTTTATATTCATTTGCATATGCAAATGAGAAGTATTATCATTTTGACCTACTTAACCAAAACACAAGGAAAATATAAATGCAAAATACACGTTTTTTGAATAATTATAAAGCTTTGCATGTAATATTAATATTAATATTTACTATTTATCCTGCAATAACTAGTGCATCAGAGGTAAATGTTTACTCTGGAAGAAAAGCTAAACTGATAAAACCACTTTTAGATCAATTTTATAACCAAACAGGAATTAAGGTGAATTTAGTCACAGCAAAATCCGATGCGCTTATAAAAAGAATTGAGTCTGAAGGAAAAAGCTCGCCTGCAGACATTTTAATAACAGTAGATGCTGGTAGGCTCGATAGAGCAAAAAAAATGGATTTACTTCAATCGCTATCCAATCTTCCAGTTATTAAAAAAATACCTAAGAATTACATAGATAAAGATAATAAATGGATCGCTCTATCAAAAAGAATAAGAACAATTATTTTTTCTAAAGAAAATATAAAAAATAATGATATTAAGAATTTCGAGGACCTAGCGAATAATGAATGGAGCAAAAGGATCTGTGTTCGATCATCAAACAATATTTATAATCAATCTTTAGTTGCTTCACTGATTGCAAATCAAGGGGAGAAAAATGCAGAAAAATTAATAAAGGGAGTTGTTAAGAATTTTGCACGAAAACCATCTGGTAATGATAGAGCTCAGATTAAAGCTGTAGCAAAAAATGATTGTGATATTGCTATAGTTAATCACTATTACTATGCAATTATGCTGAAATCAAAAGATGTTGCTCAAAGAAAAGCTGCAAACAAAGTTAGCTTGATGTTTTTAAACCAAGAGAACAGGGGAGCTCATGTTAATGTAAGTGGTGTAGGAATAACAAAATATTCTAAAAATTTAGAAAACGCGCGCAAATTAATAACTTTTTTACTTAATAAAAAATCTCAAGAGTGGTATGCAACAGCAAATTATGAATATCCTGTTCTTTCGACCGCTAAAACAAATGAATTATTAGAAAGTTGGGGAAAAGTAATCCTTGATGAGGAAATTATAAATCAATTAGGTGATTTAAATCCTAATGCAGTAAAATTAATGGATAGAGTTGGTTGGCAATAATTATTAGGAGATTAAAATTTTAAGTTTAGAAAGAATAGCGTTGTTTATTGCAGTTATATTTATGGTGCCATTTGTTTTTTTGGCATCATCAATTTTCTTTCCCTTTAATGATAATTGGCTTCATATAATCGACAATGTTCTCTATGATTATTTTTTTAATTCTTTAGCTTTAGCTTTAGGAGTAGGTTTTTGTACTTTTATAATGGGAACAGTGACCGCGTGGCTAACCTCAATTTTTGATTTTCCATTCAGGAAATTAATTTCATGGCTTTTACTTATGCCATTGGCTATGCCGGCATACATTATAGCAATAACATATGTTGGAATAATTGATAGTTTTGGATTTTTGCCTGACATAAGAAATCTTCCTGGCGCTATACTTATGATATCTTTCGTGCTTTATCCATATGTTTATATTCTCGCTAGAGGAGCTTTTTTAGAGCAATCAAAAGAATTATATGAAAATTCCCAAATATTAGGCGCATCCCAACTACAAATACTTTTTAGAGTATCAATGCCAATGGCACGTCCTTCTATTATTTTAGGAGTTACATTAGCAGCGATGGAGGCATTAGCAGATTTTGGTACTGTTGAATTTTTAGGCGTACCAACATTTACTACTGGTATTTTTAGAACTTGGTTTGGAATGAATGATACAGTTACTGCAACACAAATGGCATCATTATTACTTACAATAGTTTTTGTTTTTGTTTTTATAGAGCAGTATTCACGAAAAAAAGTACGTTATGCTGAAAATATTAAAACTCAATCAAAATTAAATTATAAAATTATATCAAATAAAAATAAATTCATTGTTATTACTATATGTTTATTACCTTTAACATTTGGTTTTATTATTCCTTTTTTGCAATTAATTTATTGGTCGTTTTTTTTGTCAAATGAGGCGTGGGATAGTGAATTTTTTCAAATTGTAAAAAATACAATTTTTTTAGCTTTCTGTTCAGCATTTATAATTTTAATAATATCTGTTTTGGTTACATATATTAAGAGACTTAGTCCAAATAGTATTACTAATAAATTTATGCAAATTATTACGCTTGGTTATGCAATTCCTGGGCCAGTAGTAGCGATAGCAGTTTTAATACCTTTTGCAACCTTCGATAATTATATTAACCAATTTTTAATATCGAAATTCAATTTCTCTGTCGGTTTGATCTTTAGCGGTACTTTTTTTATTTTAATTTTTGCTTATTGTATTAGGTTTTTAACGGTTTCTTCTAGAACAATAAAATCTGGATTAGATTCTATTAGTTTAGCAACAGACGATGCAGCAAAAACCTTGGGTGCGAATACACAGACTATATTAAAAAAAATACATTTCCCAATGCTTAAAACTTCATTGCTTACAGGTTTTTTAATTGTGTTTATTGATATTATGAAAGAGTTACCACTTACATCCATTTTAAGGCCTTTTAATTTTAATACATTATCTGTTAAAGCATTTGAACTTGCCTCAGATGAGAAAATCGTTGACGCTTCAAATGCTGCCATAATGATTGTTTTAGCTGGCATAATACCTGTAATATTTATTACAAAAAATATATTAGGAAAAAGAAATAAGGTATAATTTTTATATGAATAAAAAATTAATCATTTCTGATTTATCTTTAGCTTATGGAGATAATAATAATAAGAATAAAATTCTTTCAAATATAAATTTTGATTTAAATGAATCGGAAATTGGATGTATATTAGGCCCTAGTGGTTGTGGTAAGACGTCTTTACTAAGAGCAATAGCAGGATTTGAAGATATTATTTCGGGTTCAATTTTAAAAGATGGAATATGTATTTCAAATAACTTAGAAAATACCTCTGTGCAAAATAGAAAAATGGGTATGGTTTTTCAAGATTATGCGTTGTTCCCAAATATGGATGTTAAATCTAATATTGGTTTTGGGCTTCAAAATAAAACAAAAAAAGAAAAAAATGACAGAGTAAATTATCTCCTAGAACTAGTTAATCTTGATAAGTGCAAAAATAAGTTTCCTCATGAATTATCAGGAGGCGAACAACAAAGAGTTGCTTTGATTAGGGCTTTAGCGGCATCACCAGAAATTCTTTTATTAGATGAGCCCTTTTCTAACATAGATGCAGATATAAAAGAAAGTTTAGTTTCAGATGTAAGGGATTTATTAAAAGAGTTATCTATAACAAGTGTAATTGTCACTCACGACCAGAATGAAGCTTTTAATTTTGCTGATAAAATAGCAATAATGAATGAAGGAAATATAGAGCAAGTTGGTAATGCATATGATATTTATCATAAGCCAGTAAATAAATTTGTCGCAGACTTTGTTGGACTTGGAATTTTCTTGCCAATATTGAAAAAAAATGATGGAACATTTGAGACGCCACTAGGAGTTTTAGAGTTAGAAAAACTTGATAGCGAGATGAGAAAATTAGAAAATTTAGAAATGCTTCTTAGACCTGATGATGTAATACATAATGATGAGAGTAAAACAAAAGCGGTTGTAATAGAAAAACAATTTAGAGGCGCGGAATTTCTTTACAAGTTGCTGTATAATGAAAAATACCCATTATTATGCTATGCACCTAGTCATCACGATCACAAAATCGGGGAGCCGATTGGAATAGAACTAGATATAGAACATTACGTAATATTTGAAAAATCATGAAGAAAAATAATACAAAATTCTCAGGTGATATTGTTAAAGGTTATGAAAGAGCTCCTAGTAGAGCTATGTTGCGCGGCGTTGGATTTAATGATAACGATTTTAAAATATCTCAAGTAGGAATTGCATCAACTTGGAGTGAAGTAACTCCTTGTAACTCACATATTAATAAATTAGCTAAATCTGTAAGTTCTGGGGTGTCTTCAAGTAATTTAAAACCAGTTATATTTAATACAATAACTATATCAGATGGTATATCAATGGGAACTGAAGGCATGAAATACTCTTTAGTCTCACGAGAAGTAATTGCAGACTCTATAGAGACTGTTGCAGGCTGTGAAGGTTTTGATGGTTTGATTGCAATTGGTGGATGTGACAAAAATATGCCAGGTTGTCTTATTGGTTTAGCTAGACTAAATAGGCCATCTTTATTTATTTATGGTGGAACTATTATGCCTGGTATTTATAAGAATAAAAAAATTGATATTGTTTCGGTATTTGAGGCTGTAGGACAATATGCAAAAAATGAAATTTCACAAAAAGAGCTAAAAACTATTGAAGAGAATGCTATTCCTGGCCCTGGATCTTGTGGTGGAATGTATACGGCTAACACAATGGCTTCTGCTATTGAGGCCTTAGGAATGAGTTTACCTGGCAGCTCATCTCAAGCAGCAATATCAAAAGAAAAAAATATAGATTGTATTAACGCTGGTAAAGCAATTAATTATCTTCTTAAAAAAAATATTACACCTAAAGATATTATGACAAGAAAAGCTTTTATTAATGCAGTAACTGTAGTTATTACTCTTGGCGGTTCTACAAATGCTGTTTTACATCTTTTAGCTATGGCAAAAGCAGTTGGAGTAAAATTAGAGCTGGACGACTTTACAAAAATTGGGAAAAAAGTTCCTGTTCTCGGTGACTTAAGACCGAGTGGTAAGTATATGATGTCTGAATTAGTTAAAATTGGCGGCATACAACCCTTAATGAAAATTTTGCTAGATGCTGGAATGTTACACGGTGATTGTTTGACCGTTACAGGAAAAACTATTTCAGAAAATTTAAGTAAGGTAAAAAAATATCCAAAAAAACAAAAAATTATTAAATCTTTAGATAATCCAATAAAAAAAGATAGCCATCTTGTAGTTCTTTACGGAAATATTGCTCCAGAAGGAGCAGTTGCTAAAATTTCTGGCAAAGAGGGTCTAGTCTTTGAGGGGAAGGCAATAGTTTTTAATTCGGAAGAATTGGCAATGAAAGCAATACTTAGTGGCAAGGTTAAAAAAGGTCATGTTATTGTTATAAGATATGAAGGGCCAAAAGGTGGTCCAGGAATGAGAGAGATGCTTGGACCAACGAGTGCAATAATGGGTAAAGGTTTAGGTAAAGATATTGGGTTAATTACAGACGGAAGATTTTCTGGAGGAAGTCACGGATTTGTAATTGGGCATGTTGCTCCAGAAGCTGCTTCAAGAGGCCCAATTGCAGTTATTAAAAATGGCGACCAAATAATTATTGATGCAAAAAATCAAACTATAACTTTAAAAGTTAGTAAAAAAGAAATGAATAGTAGGTTTAAAAAGCTACCTGTTTTTAAAAGTAAATATAAAAAAGGGGTTTTAGCTAAATATGCATCTCAGGTTTCTTCTGCATCTACTGGAGCAGTTACAGATATAATCGATAGTTAGGCAGGCTTGATTGTAAATCTACCAGTTATTACCCATCTAATTAATAAATAGCAAGGGAATATTAAAAGCGCAGCAAGGGCGACAGTGCTTTCATTATAGGGGAAAAATTTACTAATGAATCCAAAGAAAGATTTACCTTTAATAAAAAAGTAAATTATATTGAATGGATGAATTAAGAATAAAATTAATGTAATAGCATAGAATAATCTATTTAACCTTTGATAAACACTATACATTTTTAAGCCCCCCAATGAAAAAAATATATAATATAATTTTACACTAATAGTATTAGCTTGTTTATTTTTTTTAAAAACCCGCCTGCTTTAGTAATTCTTTTGCCTTTTCCTTGTCTTGTTTAACAAGATTTCCTTCCTCATACATCATTGCTAAAGTTGTTAATGAGCCAACTAAGCCTTGAGCAGCAGCTTTTGTGTACCAATATACTGCAGCATCACCATTTTTTTCAACGCAATCGCCATCCATATACATAAAACCTAAACCATGTTGAGCTAGTGCGTGCCCACTTTCAGCAGCTGCTTTCATCCATTTAAAAGCTAAAAGCTGATTTGTTTTATTACCTAATCCATTTTGGTACATTATGGCACATCTATGCTGAGCTTCAGTATTTCCTGCCTCCGCAAGAGGAGAAAGTAATTGCATCGCTCTTGAAAAATGCTTTGCTTCAAATGCACTTAAACCGCTATTTAACTCAACTTCTTCTTTTTTCATAATTTATATCCCATTAACAATATTTATTTTAATTAGTATATACATATAATATGATAAAAATAAAATATTTCAGGAGATTCAGTTGTCAAAAAATGTATTGAGAGCGGCAATTCAAAAAGTTGCAACAGGACCAGAGTTTAGTAAAAATATTTCAGAGGAAGATAGTTACAACTCTATGCTAAGCATTTTAGATAACAGTGTTGATTCTGTTCAAGCTGCTATTTATTTAATCGCTATGCGAATGAAAAGGGAAACAATGGATGAAAATATTGGTTCTTTAAAAGCGCTAATTGATAAGTCAAATATAATAACTGCTGATGTTAATGAGTTAATTGATATAGCAGAACCCTATAATGGCTTTTTAAGAAATACACCAATTAGTGCTTATCTTCCAGCCGTTTTTTCAGCAATTGGTTTACCAAGTGTCTCTCACGGGGTAGAAACTGTTGGTCCAAAATTTGGATTAACAACAAAAAAAATTTTGCAGGTTGCAGGAATTAATGTTGATAAGAATTTACAAGAAGCTTCTGAAGCGATAAGTAATAAGGATTTGGGCTGGTCATATATCGACCAAGAAAAATTTTGTAAACCATTATATGACTTAATTAATTTAAGAACTAGGATGGTTAAACGAACGGTTTTAACAACCATTGAAGTTTTAGTTGGGCCAATTAGAGCAAAGAATAAAACTCACATACTAACTGGTTATGTTCATGCAGCTTACCCACCAGTCTATTCTGATTTATCTAAAGTATCAGGATTTGAATCAGCAATTTTGGTTAAAGGAGTTGAAGGAGGAGTTTCGCCTTCTTTGAGGGGCGATGCAAAAATTTTCTTTTATAATGACTCAGGCGAAATGAAAGAAATAAAATTTAATGCTAGAGATATATCTATAGACCACAAGATGAGAGGAGTACCATTACCTGATTTAAAAAAACAAGAGGGGAAAAAACTTGACGAGATATCAAGTGATATCGATATTGATGACTTTGCTTCAAAAGTTGTCGAAATAGGAAATGATGCATTAAAAGGTAAAGATGGGCCAGCTAGAGATAGTTTGATTTACACTTCAGCTTTAACATTATCTATTATTAAAAAAATTGATTTTAAAGATGCGGCAATAAAAATAAAAGATGTTATAAAAAGTGGAAAAGTAAAAGATTTTTTTTATAATGCAAAATGATTTATAATTCACACAAATTTAATATTTTCATTGAGGGATAAAATGAACGAAACATATAGAAATGCGGTAGTAAAAATGGAAGAGCAAGGAATTCAGGATGAATATATTCTAGGTTGGCAAGGAGGCTTTTTGGGCCATCCACCGAGAGAAGAGACAAGAACCACTGAGGCATATGATGCGGGTTATGCAGATGGCCAAGAAAAAAATTTGGCCAATATCGGCAATTGGAAAAAATAAATTATTTTTTTAACAAAGAATTAATTGGTCTTCTGAGAGAAAGAAGTATTTTTGGAACTTCTTGATCAACAACATACATTCTTATCCAATTATTATCAAGTTCTCCCATGTGAATCATCAAATGATTTCCTAGTATAATTCTTGCTTTATAACTAGGTTCGTCTTCATAGACAAGCTGGGAATATTCTTCAAGTCTTTCATTCAAAAGATTAATGAATTTAGTCTTTATTTGATCTTCTGCAATTTTTAAATCAACTTGATTTATATTTACAGTTTCGTTTAACTTTTTTGCAACATCTGTTATGAAATTAATTTTTTTTTCCTTATCTAGGGATTTTATTTCGTTATTTGTTACATATACCTGAAAACAAGATACTTCCTTTAATATTTCAAGTCTATCAGCCCAAGTTTCAGTATCAAAACCTTCATTTTCTAAATTTAGTAGAGTTTTCTTTGATATTTTCCATATACTAACGGCGACGGCACTGGCAATTTGGCCAATTTGTCTTTTTTTGTCTTTTTGATTCCAACCACTATGTATTCTTTGTATACTCATTTTAAATTTAAACATTTAATTTAATACTTCATTATACATTAATTAATTATGAAAGAGATAAATCCTAACTCATTTATATTTGAATTCAAAAATGCATTAAATAAAGATAATTGTTCCAATATTATTCAAAGATTTGAAAGCTCAACAGATGAACAGTATCAAGGGAAAATAGGACAAAATTATAATGAAGATTTAAATATTAAAAGATCTACAGATCTTTTTATAAGTGGTAAAGATAATTGGAAAGATGTAGATCAGCTACTTTTTAGTGCATTAGCAAATTCCTTAAGCGTTTTTAAAAATAAATTTGATTTTTTTGATGGGCCATTTAAGGATATGGGATATGCAATTCAAAGAACAAACTCTGGTGAATTTTATCATTGGCATGTAGACGGAGGAAGCCACGAGTTTAGCTCAAGACAGTTAGTTGCAATATTCTATTTAAACGACTTATCAGATGACCAAGGAGGAAAGACTGAATTTCTTAATCAAAATCTCTCTATAAAACCCGAAACAGGTAAATTAATTTTATTTCCTCCATTTTGGACTCATAAACATAGGGGGCAGATTGTATCTTCAGGTCAAAAATATATCGCTACAACATGGATTGTTTTTGCTTAAAAATTAAGAAAAAGAAGTCTCACTCATATTACCAGTTGTATCAATATCAATAATTTTTACTGTCGGCATTTGATTAATAATATAGGCAGCCATCATTATTGCAGTTTCTTTTTTATTTAAATGGATTGAAGTAAATAGACGGTCTGCTGCAATTTGACATCTTTGGAATTGACTTGGGTTTTCGACCCAGCTTTTACTCATTTGCCATCCTTTATCCATGTCTGCGTCCATTTTACTAAAAAAAGATTGAGCGTCATTAATAATATTTTCTTTGATTTTTAGAGGGTACTCGTTTTCACCAAGAATGACTTTCAATTCATACATAAATGGTTATTTTTTAGAGCCTTTTTCTTCGTGGGCTAGATCAACAATTTCCATTGCTAAATCTCTATATTGCTCCTTAAAACCGGACATCTCAGAACTATCATCAGGTGCAAAATACTCTGATGCCTCAACGCCTTTTTCTCTATCCAAGGCAATGAATTTTTTTTGCATTTCAAGCAATTTCTTTATCTTATCTTGCTTATCTTTATTCATCTCTGTTTTTCCCTATAAAAAATTTCAACTATGATAACCTAGTTAGAAGTATAAAATCCACTAGCCAAATTGGATATCTTAATATCCTCCTTTTCTTCTGCTTTCTGGCAATCCAGATATTCTTCCGCCTTGTTTACTTGGATCTCCAGGGAAAAGATCATATAGTACTTTTGCGTCAATCTTTTCACCCCAAAGTTTTTCAAAAAATTTAACAAGTTTTCTTGTGTTTGGCTGGTTACCTGCATTATTAAAGAATTCATCTCTTAGATGATTTATAACATCCCAATGTCTAGATGTTAATTCTAGTTTCTCCATCTTTGCAATTTCGCTAGCGAGTTCTTCTGACCAATCCTCGGCATTTACGAGGTAACCCATTTCTGTAGTTTCAATTTGTTTTCCAGCTATTTCTATTGTAGGCATATTAATCTCCTAATCTTGCTCGTTATTACTTTTATTCATCTGTTTTTGATACAGCTACAGGTGCTATACTTTTATGTGGTAAAAAGATACCACATCCATATAATTTTCCAACACCTATTCCTATTTCCTGAATTTTTATTGAATCTTTTTTTTCTAAATCTGTGATTAATAGAGTTTTCCCAACTAAATTTCCATTTGGTGTTTTGATAATATGTTCTTTACCACAAAGCATTTTTTTAATATTTATGTCTATAGATTTTAAAAAATCATTAACATTTTTTAGAAAAATATTCTCGTCACTATAATTTTTAAATACAACAGCCCTGCAAAAAAGAGTATCAGTTATAATTAATTTTTTAATATTTGGTTTTGATAATTTCATTTCGTACTTACCAATATTTAAGGTTTTTTCATTTAATTTAAATAGCTCATCTGCAAATTCAATTGGAGTTCTTATACAAAAGCGAGTTCTTTTTGATAAATATATTTCTGTTTCTGGTCTTTCCCATCCTGCCCCTGATTCTGCTCCGTAAACAGAATGTATAGCCAAATTATTAACATCGTTAATTTTTGGAATCAAATGGGTTACTGCTTGATATAAATCATAAGCATGGTCAGCAGCAATTTTTTTACAGTTGACTTTGAAAGAAACATCAACAATTTTTTCATTTGATTGATTAGATGATTCTTCTTTTTCTTCTTCCCAATACATAATTTATTTTTTAGGTGACGTGAATAAATTCTCTAAATCTATTTCCCAGTTATCTGGGGTATCTTCAAAACTTGGTTTTATGTCTAATGAAAGAAATATTTCTCCTTCATCGATTTTTTTTTTGATATAATTTTTCAGTTCTTCATAAGTCTGAATTTTATATTGTTCTATTAATATTTCACTAATGGTAAGCATATTATTTTAATTTTTTAGAAAATCTTATTCTTTTTAATAGTCTTTTGTTTTTATTATCAAAAAATTTTTCTCGTTTATGAAGAATATTATTAGCAATATATCCTTGATTTTTTTTAAGTAAAATTTTTGTTATATATTTAGTATCAGATTCAACAAAATTGAATATAAACTTTTTAATTTTATCTATTATATCACTCTTTTTCCAAACAATATTTTGTTGTCTTGATGTAAATCTCATATTTAAAGAATATTCATCATCAATAAAAAAAACAGGTCCATTTATATTTGTGCTTTCTGCATTATTTTTATTCCTTGGTATTCCCATAATATTATTTTCCATTAAAATTTTTATATAACTCGGATTATGATCTCTGATTAATATGTAAAGAATCTCGTGGTCTAAAAGAAGATTTTCACCACCCCTATGTGCAGGATTAACACAGTGCAAAAGAAATGATTTCACAGAATTATTGAGTGGATAGTAATAGCCATCTGTATGCCAATTTAACGGTTTATTTGTGTAGGGGATATATTCCCCTATTTGATTATTATTTGTATCTTTATGATCTTTAATATCAGAAATATTCTTTGAATCTGAAAAAAGATTTGAAATAGAGTTGTTTAAATTCAGCATTGTGCAAAAATTTTCTAGTTCGTTATTTGTTAATTCTGACTTAAAATTGTATAGAGCAAAATTATATTTGTTCATATTAAATTTAATTAGATCTAAATCCTTTTTTTGAAAATTATTTATATCTAGAGGTATTGAAAATTTATTAATATTAAGAGGATAAAGCTCTAACTTAGTTTGACGCCAGTTCTTATATTCTGTTTCATTTTCTAATATAAATGGTGATTTCATATAATATGGTATTTTTTATTAAATTTGATAGGATAGTTACACAGATTATATATTTTTAAGTGGGTTATGATATTTTTTTTTGATATATATTACTAAAGGGATATATATTAGGGTATAAAGCACACCCCAAAAGAACAGTGTCATTAATTTTAATAAACTCATAAAATTAAGTTATCACTAGATAAGTTTAATGAGATTCATAGGAGAAAAGCATAGTGGCTGACAAACATACTACACCAATGTTAGATGAATTAGAACACGGCCCTTGGCCAAGTTTTATTTCTGGTATCAAAAGATTAAGAGACCAACATTCAGATAAAAGAATATCTGGAACAGCAAATTCTTTATTAGGTCAATTAGAACATTCATACGAAACTAGAAAAGGTTATTGGAAAGGTGGGACGGTGAGTGTGTTTGGTTACGGAAGTGGTATTATTCCTAGATTTTCTGAAGTTGGTGATGCTTTTCCAGAATCAAAAGAATTCCACACACTTAGAGTTCAGCCGCCAGCAGGAAATTACTATTCTACCGATATGCTAAGACAACTTGGTCAAAGTTGGGAAAAACATGGTTCAGGACTACAAACATTTCATGGGCAAACTGGCAACATAATGTTTATCGGATCAACAACTGAAAATACTCAACACTTTTTTGATGAAATTAATGAATATGGATGGGACCTTGGTGGTGCCGGACCTTGTGTAAGAACTGGTATGTGCTGCGTTGGTGCTGCAAGATGCGAACAATCAAATCTTGATGAAATAAAAATTCACAGGACATTATTAAATAATTTTACAGATGATGTTCATAGGCCTGCATTACCATATAAATTTAAATTTAAAGTTTCAGGTTGCCCAAATGATTGCGTGAATTCAATTGAAAGAGCTGATTTTGCAATTATCGGAACTTGGAAAGATGATATGAAAGTGAATCAAGATGAAGTTAAAGATTTTGTAAAAAGTAAAGGAAGACAGTACGTCATAGATAATGTTATATCTAGATGCCCAACAAATTGTTTGTCATTAAAAGATGATGACACTCTAGAGGTTGATAATAGAAACTGTGTTAAATGCATGCATTGTTTAAATGTTATGCCAAAAGCCTTAAGTCCAGGTGATGACAAAGGTGCCACTGTTTTAATGGGAGGCAAAAGAACTCTTAAGGTTGGAGATCTGATGGGTACTGTTATAGTTCCATTTATGAAATTAGAGACAGAAGAAGACTATGAAAAACTTACTGAATTAGCTGAAGAAACCATAGATTTTTGGGCTGAAAATGGTTTAGAACATGAGCGTTGTGGAGAAATGATTGAAAGAATTGGGTTGGTAAATTTCCTAGATGGTATTGGATTAGAAGTAGATCCAAATATGGTTGCAGACCCAACAACAAGCTCGTATGTAAGAATGGATGGCTGGGATGATGAAGCTGAAAAATGGTTTAAAGAGCGCTTACAGTCAGCAGAAGCTTAATTAATAATTTTTAAAAATAAGGAAAACAGATGTCAGAACAACAAGTCGAAAAAGCTGCAAATAGACCACCCATAGAAACCGGGTGTCCCGATGCTTTTCAGTATATGCATCCAGTCATGAGGAAGAATTATGGACAATGGGCTTACCACGAAGATCCTCGTCCCGGTGTATTAAAACATGTCGCGCATAGTGGAGATGCAATATGGACTGTTAGAGCTGGAACACAAAGAATTTTAGATGTTATGACTTTAAATCTATTGTGCGATATTGGTGACAAATTCGCAGATGGATATGTAAGGTTTACAATTAGAAGCAATATTGAATATATGGTTGATCAAGAATCTAAAGTTGGTCCTTTGATAGTTGAACTTGAAAAAAATGGATTTGTTGTTGGTGGTACAAAAAACTCAGTTGCAATGATTTCTCACACTCAAGGATGGTTACATTGTGATATTCCTGGAACCGACGCATCTGGAGTCGTAAAAGCTATGATGGATGAAGTTATTGATGAATTTAAAGGTTGGAATATGCCAAATAGGGTTCATATGACTACCTCTTGTTGCCAAATTAACTGCGGCGGTCAAGGTGATATTGCCATAAATGTTCAACATACAAAACCACCTAAAATAAACCATGATTTAGTTTCTAATGTTTGTGAAAGACCATCTGTTGTTGCAAGATGTCCTGTTGCAGCAATTAGACCCGCGCAAGTTAATGGAAAACCATCGCTTGAAGTTGATGAGAAAAAATGTATTTGTTGTGGTGCGTGTTATCCTCCTTGTCCACCTATGCAGATAAATGATGCTGAACATACAAAATTATCGGTATGGGTAGGTGGTAATCATTCTAATGCAAGAGGCAAGCCGACTTTTCAAAAACTAGTTGCAGCAGGTATTCCAAATAATCCACCAAGATGGCCGGAAGCTACCGCTATTGTGAAAAAAATCTTAAGGGCATATAGAGATGATGCAAAAGATTGGGAAAGAATAAGCGATTGGGTAGAAAGAATAGGTTGGCCAAGATTCTTTGAATTGACTGGGTTGCCATTTACAAAGTTCCATATTAATAATTGGAAAGGCGCTAGAAATAGTCTTAATGCATCTACTCATATAAGATTTTAATATTTTAAATGCTACTAACTGTGAGGAGATAAATTGAAACTTGGTATACTAATTAATGAAGGACCTTATCAACATCAAGCTTCGGATACTGCTCTTCAATTTGTAAAATCTGCAATAAAAAAAGGACATGAAATTTATCGCGTGTTCTTTTATAACGATGGTGTAAATAATGCTACAAGATTTGCAACGCCACCTCAGGACGATAGAAATATCACTAAAGAATGGTCTGCTCTTGCTATAGAGCATAATATTGATATGGTTGTTTGCGTGGCTGCTGCACAAAGAAGAGGGATTTTAGATAAAGGTGAGGCAGAGAGGAATGGCAAAGATTCTGACAATATTGAAGAAGGATTTAGGATTTCAGGATTAGGTCAATTGGTTGAAGCTGGCATACAAGCTGACAGATTAATTACATTTGGGGATTAATTTTTAAAGATGGGCGAAGAAGCAATAATTAAAAAATTTATGTATGTTAATAGAAAAAGTCCATATGGGACTATTTATGCTTTAGAGTCTCTAGAAGTTGTGCTGATATCTGCTGCTTTTGATCAAGACGTAAGTTTAACTTTTACTGACGATGGTGTTTATCAATTGATGAAGAATCAAAAAACCGAAGGTATTGGCATGAAAAACTTTTCTTCTACATATTCGGCTTTAGGAGATTATGAAATCAAAAAAATATATATAGATAAAGAATCTTTAGAAGAAAGGGGTTTATCAATTTCTGATTTACAAGAACTAGTATGGGAAGACGAAGACGAAGACTACGCAGAAAAGAGTTCGATTAATTTAGTATCTAGAGATGAGCTTTCAGAAATTATGAACCAACAAGATATTGTGATGAGTTTTTGAGGATATAATTATGAGTATGTTACACACAGTAAATAAGTCGCCATTTGAAAATTCTTCAATATCTTCTTGTTTGGCTATGTGTACTAATGATAGTAGTGTGCTTTTTATTGAGGATGGAGTTATATCAGTTATGAAATCTACAAAGTTTTCTGATTTAATTATGGATTCGCTCAGTAAATACAAAATATATGCATTGAAGCCAGATCTTGAGGCAAGAGGATTATCATTAGATAATGTAATAGATGGGGTTGAGATTGTTGGATATGATGAGTTTGTTGATTTAACTACTGAGCATGATTCAGTTCAATCTTGGCTATAGTAAATTTTTTAATAACCGGAGGTCATTGTGGCACTAGAAGTAAACGGAAAAAGTTATGAAGTTGATGAAGAAGGGTATTTAGCAAATCTAAATGATTGGGATGCTGATATTGCAAATGCAATGGCGGAAGCTGACGGCGCTGCTTTAGAGGACAATCATTGGGAAGTAATAAATTTTTTACGTGAATATTACGAGGAATATCAAATTGCTCCTGCAGTTAGAGTTCTTACTAAGCAAATTGGTAAAAAATTAGGAAAAGAAAAAGGTAATAGTAAATATTTATATGAGTTGTTTCCTTATGGACCTGCGAAACAAGCTTGTAAGTATGCAGGATTACCTAAACCAACTGGTTGCGTATAAATTAAAGTCAAAGCATGCAGATATCTATTTTAAGTATTTCAATAGCTGCATTATTTTATTTAGCTTTTATTATATTAGCTTATGGGTTGGTTTTTAAAGTTCTACAATATACAAAAACACCAGCGCCTCTTAAAATTCCAACTATGCCCGCACCTATTACAAAAGCGGGCGTAATTTTCAGAATGTCCAAAGAAGTTGTTTTATTTGAAAGCTTATTTAAATCTAGTAAGGCTACTTGGCTTTTTGGATGGCTTTTTCATTTTGGATTATTTTTGGATATGCTTAGACACTTGCGATATTTTATTGATCCAATATGGACCTGGGTGCTAATAATTCAACCTTTTGGAAAATATGGTTCAATATTAATGTTTATTGGTTTGGTTGGTTTATTAATTAGAAGAATTGTTGTAGACCGGGTTCGTTATATATCTGCACCATCAGACTACTTAATGTTAGTTTTGATCTTATGCATTACTTCAACAGGAATTGCTATGAGTTTTTATTTGGGAGCTGATGTAATAAGCGTAAAATCGTTTTTTGTAGGGCTTTTAACTTTTGATATTCAAAATATACCTGCTGATCCAGTCTTAATATCACATTTGATAATGGTTGCATTGTTGATGATTATTTTTCCTTATAGTAAATTACTTCATGCACCAGGATTATTTTTTAGCCCATCTAGAAACCAAGTTGATAATGCAAGAGAGAATAGACACATTGCAAAATGGGCAAAAGAACTTGAAAAAAATTAATAACAATTAGGTTTTATTTTATGGCAGATAATAAATTTGACACACCAGAAATCAGAGAGTACCCAATAATTCCAAAGTTACAAAGGGATGTTATGTCTCATAGCAAACCTTTTATTGCTAAAGAGCCTCACCAAGAACCACTTGGTTTTCCTGGAGAACTTGTTGATGATTGGCACGATGTTGCAATTAAGAAAATGGGTGATTTACAAAGTAAATATAGATCGCTACAGGTTTATCTAGATTCGTGCGTTAAATGCGGTGCATGCACAGACAAGTGTCATTACTATGTTGGCACTACAGATCCAAAAAATATGCCAGTTGCAAGGCAAGATTTGTATCGAAAAGTTTATAGAAGATACTTTACATTTGCAGGAAAATATTTTCCAAAATTAGTTGGCGCAAAAGATTTAACTAAAGAAGTTTTAGATGATTGGTATTCTTATTTTCATCAGTGTTCTCAATGTAGAAGATGTTCAGTATATTGTCCATACGGTATAGATACTGCTGAAATTTCTATGGCAGCAAGAGAAGTAATGGACACTATTGGCGTGGGACAAAAATATTGTAATGAAATAATTGGTAAAGTTCATAAGATAGGAAATAACTTAGGACTACCTGGCCCTGCGCTAGAAGATACATTAGAAGGTTTAGAAGAGGATGTAGAAGAGGATACAGGAGTAGCTGTTAAATTTCCTCTTGATGTAAAGGGTGCAGATGTTTTATTAGTTACACCATCAGCTGATTTTTTTGCAGAACCTCATGTCGACGGTTTAATTGGTTATGCAAAAGTATTTCATGAAGCTGGAATATCTTGGACTATAAGCTCCCATGCAAGTGAAGCTGCTAACTTTGGAATGTTTATTGGTAGTTATGAAAATATGAGAAAACTTGCGTTGAGAATTAGAGAAGCAGCTATAGAATTGGGTGTAAAGAGAATTGTTTTTGGTGAGTGTGGACACGCTTGGAGAGTCGCATATAGTTTTTTAAATACTTTAGCGGGTCCTTGGGACTTTTTAGATCAAAATTATCCAATACCACAACACATTTGCGAAGTAACCCATGGATTAATTGAAGATAACAAACTTAAATTTGATAAATCAAAAAATGACGACATGGTCCTCACTTATCATGACTCATGTAATGTTGCGAGAGCTTCAAGAATGGGGGACAAACCTGGTGGTCAGTTTGCTATTCCTAGAAATGTGATCAAAGCTGTATGTAATAATTTTTATGATATGTCTTCAGACACAATTAAAGAAGGAACATTTTGTTGCGGTGGCGGCGGCGGGCTTCTTACTGATGATTTAATGGAGCTTCGTGTAAAAGGAGCTCTTCCGAGAATGGAGGCACTTAGAAAAGTTGTTGAAGATAATGGTGTAACACATATGGCAGCTATCTGTGCTATTTGCAAAAGCCAATTCTCAAAAGTATTCCCATACTATGACTTTACTATGGATCAAATAGTAAGTGTTCACCAGCTAGTTAGTAATGCCATAATTTTGACGGGACAAAACGATGAAAATGAAGAAAATGAAGAAAAAGACGGTAAAAACCACTCACAACGGGATATAGATGAAGCAGCATAGTGCTTTATAATTATTTTAGGGATTTAAAGGAAGGGAGAAAAAATGGCAGCAAATAAAGACGTAATTGAAAAAAAACTAACTTTTAGAAAGTTTCAAGATGGTGTGCACACATACGAAAATTTATCACATGATATCTTTCAGCAAGATAAATCTCATAAGTGTCCGACTTACGTTCATAGAACACCACCTTGTCAGGGAAGCTGTCCTTCAGGCGAAGATATAAGAGGTTGGTTAGATATTGTAAGAGGAATTGAAAAACCACCTTCAGATGTTGGGATGCAAGAGTATGCATTTAGAAGATCAACAACAGCCAACCCTTTTCCTTCAATGATGGGGAGAGTATGCCCGGCACCTTGCCAAGATGGTTGCAATAGAAATGATGTTGAAGATTTTGTCGGAATAAATGGCGTAGAACAATATATAGGTGATCAAGCTATAGAAAAAGGATTTACTTTTTCTTGTACAGATAAGATGAGTGGCAAAAAAGTTGCAATTGTTGGTGGAGGTCCAGCTGGTCTTTCAGCTGCATACCAGTTAAGAAAGTTAGGTCATGCAAGCGTAATTTTTGATTCACACGACAAGCTTGGGGGTATGATGAGGTATGGGATTCCAAGCTACAGAACTCCCGACGCATTCTTGGATCCTGAAATTGATAGAATAATTTCTATGGGTCATATTGATGTTCAACTTAACACGCATATTGGTAAAGATGTTTCTGCAGAAAGTCTAGAAAAAGATTATGACGCAGTCCTATGGGCAATAGGATGTTGGACAGGTAGAGAGTTACCAGTTCCAAACAGTGATGCACCAAATTGTATCTCTGCTATACAGTATCTTGAAGCTTTTGCGCAAAAAAGACTACATGTAACCGCAAAAAAAATCGTTTGTATTGGTGGTGGTGATACATCAATTGATGTTGTTTGTTCATCTAGAAGAATGGGAACATTAAAAAAAGATTTACCAGTTGAGATCAGACCTGAAAATATTTTGAAAGAAAATGGCTCACAAGACGAAAGTCTAGCTAAAGATAGAATTCATAACGATGTAACACTAACAACATTATTTAAAAAATCCGAAATGACAGCAACTGAAGAAGAAGTTCATGATGCTTTACGAGAAGGTGTAAAAATCGTTGATGAAGTAATGCCATTAGAAGTTTTGATTGATAGTAAAACTGGACAAGCTTGTGGTTTAAGAATGGCCAAATGTACAATGAACGAAGGTAGACCAGAGAAAATAGAAGGTACTGAGTTTGAAATCGAAGCTGATCTAATAGTTGCAGCAATTGGTCAAAGTGGAGTTCTAGATGGGCTAGATGAATTTAACAATGGTAAAAACTTAATGGACGCGGACAAGAATTATTCTATTCCTGGTAAACCTGGTCATTTTGTAGCGGGAGATATTATTAGACCTCATCTTTTAACTACTGCAATTGGTCAAGGTTCAATCGTCGCAGAAACCATTAATCAATATTTAGATCAAGTAGATCTTAAAGAATTAAAAAAACGACCTAAAGTTGATGTTCACCATTTTAATTTAATTGATAAATTAAAAGAATCTGGATTAAATCCATCTGAATATGAGCCAGGAGCTCACTGGGGTTCAGACCAATTAGATTTTTCAGTTCACAACTATGAAGATAGGTCATCTCAAGAAATTATTAATACTGACAAAATGTTCTTAGGTCACTTTCCTTACACCCCAAGAAATCTTAGGCAAGATACTGGGCCAGAGGCAGAATCTATTCTTGGAAATTTTGACGAAAGAATGAAATGTTATACTGAAGAACAAGCTATTGCTGAAGCAGGAAGATGTATGAGCTGCGGGATGTGTTTCGAATGTGATAATTGTGTCATTTATTGCCCTCAAGATGCTGTTTTTAGAGTAAAGAAAGATAAAAGCACGACAGGCAGATATGTCGATACAGATTATAAAAAATGTATTGGTTGTCATATATGTGCTGACGTATGTCCTACAGGCTATATAGATATGGCTTTAGGTGATCATTAATTTAGATACGTCTAAAAATAATATACAATATTATCTGAATTTATGAGGAGAAATTCAGCATGTATAAAAAGTTATATATAAAAATTTTATTAACTTTTCTATTAGTTTTTTTTAGTGGCACTTCAATAACACATGAAAATATCTCACACAATATTGATATAGCTTCGGGTGATAAATGCGTAGAACCAACTGACATAATGCGTGCACAACATCATATTTTTCTTAATAAGCAAAGTCATGATACTGTAGTTGATGGTATTAGAACAAAAAAGTATAGTTTAAATAATTGTATAAATTGTCATATCCAGCCATCTGCTGATGGAACATACCCAAGCGTTAAATCAGAAGAACATTTTTGCTCAGGATGTCATATCAAAGCAGCAGCTCAAGTGGAGTGTTTTGATTGCCATGCATCCAAACCTTTTAATAATGAAAAAATTGAAGAAGAGATCTCAAAGAAATGAAAAAATATGAAATAAAACTTGATAGAAGGAATTTTTTAAAGAATTCAGTATCTGTGGGTTTAGTTACAATTGCACCTGGTGTTTTTTTACAAGAGATAGCTCACGGAAGGTCATTAGATGAACCTGCTTCTGATAAAATAAGATGGGGTATGTTAATAGATACAAATCAATGTACTGAAGATTGCGATGCTTGTGTGACAGCATGCAATGAAGAGCACGGTATAGAAGATTTCGGAAGGCCTACTACTGACACTCAGTGGATAAGAAAATTAAATCTTACAAATGAATTCACTGGGAAAAAATATAGTTTGCCAATGATGTGCCAGCATTGCGAAAATCCACCTTGTGTTGATGTTTGTCCAACTGGCGCATCATTTAAAAGAGCCGATGGTATAGTTCTTGTTAATAAGCATACGTGTATAGGATGTAGATATTGCATGATGTCTTGCCCATATAAAGCAAGATCCTTTGTTCATGAAAACTTAGAAAATCAGCTACCGCATGCGCCAAGAGGTAAAGGGTGTGTTGAAAGTTGTAATTTATGCGTTCATAAAATTGATAATGGTGAAAATAATACTGCTTGCGCTGAAGCTTGCGTTAAAGACGGTCATCAAGCTATTTTGTTTGGTGATTTGAATGATCCAAAAAGTGAAATATCGAAACAACTTTCAGAATTTGGGGCAAAAGAAATAAGAAGTGACTTGGGTTTAAATACTGCAGTTAGATATAGAGGAATATGAAAAATTTAATTAGATATAAATCAATTGAGTTAGATAGAAAAGTTTTTTACCCGATATCAATTGTGTTTATTTTATTATCAATGTGCTTTTATGCTTTTGTCACTTTAGAGCATGAAGGACATTGGTTAACAGGCATGAATAATCAAATTGTTTGGGGCATCCCTCATGTTTTTGCTATTTTCTTGATTGTTGCTGCATCAGGAATATTAAATATTGCATCAATATCATCAGTTTTTGGAGTCTCAATATATAAACCATTGTCAAGGCTTTCAGGTCTTTTAGCAATTGGTTTACTTGTTGGTGGACTAATGGTGCTAGTTTTAGATTTAGGAAGGCCAGACAGGTTAATTGTGGCAATGACAACTTTTAATTTTAAATCAATATTCGCTTGGAATATCTTTTTATATACTGGTTTTCTATTTATTGTAGTTATTTATTTATGGATGATGTTCGAGGGTAGGTATAATAAATTTGTTCAACAGGTTGGCATGTTTGCATATGCTTGGAGAATTATTTTAACAACAGGCACGGGCTCAATTTTTGGTTTTTTAGTAGCAAAAGAAGCCTATGATAGTGCAATATTAGCCCCGTTATTTATAGCTATGTCTTTACTCTTTGGAACAGCTATTTTTATTCAAGCTATTTACTATATTAAAACTACATTTGATGTAAATACGGAAGAGATTATTTTTAAAAGATTAAAAAAACTAATGTTGTACTTTATACTGGCTGTATTTTATTTTACGATTTTATATCATCTAACTAATCTTTATGCTACAACACATCATGATTATGAGTTTTTTTTATTATTTGAAGGAAATATATATACGTATTTATTTTGGATTGGACAAATTTTAATTGGAACATTATTACCCTTATATTTAGTTTCCTCTAAAAAATTTTATAATTGTTGGAATACACTTTTACTTTCTTCTTTATTAGTGATAATTGGTGGTTTTGTTCAGCTATATGTCATTATTATATCTGGACAAGCATTTCCTTTAGATATATTTCCAGGATATATAGAAAGTAGTTCATTTGGTGATGGCGAAGTAGCCAAATATATTCCTAGTATTTATGAGTTTATGTTAGGTTTTGGGGGAATAGCTATAGCTTTAGCTATCTTCGTCTTAGGAATTTTAAGTTTGGAATTTATACCTGACAGTCTTGATGATGAGCGTCTGCAAAGCTAATAGTATAAATAGTGTGTATGTTTCAGCAGCACACAAATCTTCAGGTAAAACTATTGTATCAATTGGTTTATCAAGATTACTAAAAAATTTAAATCATAATGTTCAAACATTTAAGAAGGGTCCGGATTACATAGATATGAGCTGGCTAGCTTCTGCAGCTTATCAAAAATGTTATAACTTGGATTTTAATACGCAAACAAAAAAAGAAATATTTAATTTTTACAATAACAAAAAAGCAGATTTTAATATAATTGAAGGCAATAAAGGATTGTTTGACGGCCTTGATCTCTCGGGAAAAGATGATAATTCTGCTATGTCAATTTTATTAAACGTTCCAGTAATACTAGTTATAGACACCCAAGGAATAACGCGAGGAATAGCTCCACTTCTACAAGGCTATATAAATTTTGAAAAAAAATGTAATATTAAAGGGGTTATATTAAATAAAGTTAATAATGATAGACATGAAAATAAATTAATAAATTCAATAAAAAAATACACAGATTTAGAAGTTCTCGGAGCTATAAGGAAAAATAAAGATCTTATAATATCTGAAAGACACCTAGGTTTAGTTCCTGCGAATGAAAAAAAATTAGTAAATGAAAAAATAAGTAAAATCTCAGACATAATAGAAAAATCAATTGATAAAAATAGTTTTTATAAATTTGGAATAAATTTTGAAAAAAATAAGAACCAGAATATAAATAAAAAAATATACGCTAACCAATCAAATTTAAAATTAAATAAAAACGACATTAAGGTAGGTATCTTTTATGATTCTTCATTTGGATTTTATTATGCAGATGATATAGAAAATTTTTTAAGATATGGTGCAGAAATTGTTTACATCGATTCTCAAAGAGATCAAACCCTACCAGATGTTGATGCATTATTTATAGGTGGAGGTTTCCCAGAAATAAATGCTAGAAAAATAGAAAAAAATAAAAAACTAATGAATTCAGTTAAAAAATTTATCGAAAAAGACTACCCCTGTTATGCAGAATGCGGTGGTTTAATGTATTTAGCGGAATCTATAAGATATAAAAATAAAAAATATAAAATGACTGGAGTAATACCAGGTAATGTAAGTATGTTTAATAAACCTGTTGGGAGAGGTTATGTAAAATTAACTCCAACAAAAAAACATCCTTGGAAAATTAAAGAAAAAATCTTAATAAATGCTCATGAATTTCATTATGCAAAACTTAATTTCAAAAAAAATATTAGAAAAAATTTTTCTTATACTATGAAAAGAGGATATGGAATAGATAGTAAATCAGATGGTTTTGTATATAAAAACATGTTAGCAAATTTTTCTCATCTAAGGCATACTAAAAAAATGCCATGGATAAAATATTTTATGAATTTTATTAAAGAGAATAAAAAATGATTAATCTTACAAAAGAAGCATCAACAGTTATAAAAAATGAGATAAAAAAAGATAGTAATAAAGGATATAAATTAAGAATTGCAGTTATGAGAAAAGATAATTTAAATTTTCATTACGCAATAGGATTTGATAATAATATAACTGGGAATGACCAAATTTTAAAAATCGATGACATTGAACTTGTAATCTCAAGTATTTCTTATGATTTATGCCAAGACATGACAATTGATTATGTTGAGTTAGAAAAAAATAAATTTAACTTTATATTCCTAAACCCGAAAGATCCAAATTATGTCGAACCTAAAGAGTAAAAAAGAAATTGAAGAATTTATAAAAAATTTAAATCAATGGGTGTTAAATATTATGTCTGGAGATTTAAATTCTAGAATTAAGATTTCGAAATCTAATGAATTAAAAAACTTGTGTGGTAATTTAAATATTGTGTCTGAAATGCTAGAAAATCAATTAAATAAGACAAACGAGCAAGTTGAGAGATTTTCTAAATATAAAGAAGAAGCAAACAGAGAGGCTAACAGGTTAGCAATCATGGAGGAAAGAGTATATATGGCTTCTGAGCTGCACGATTCTCTAGCTCAAACATTGGCAAGTTTAAAACTTCAAGTAAGGGTCTTAGATGAAAGTTTACAAGGTATTATTTTTTTAAAAAATAATAAACAACAGCAGAATGAAGAGCTTTATACTGATAAACGAATCACAGATGAACTTGAAACACTCGAAGAAAGCATTGAGCTTGCGAATAGAGAAATTAGAGAATTAATTGGACACTTTCGGAAACCTCAAGAGAGAGTAGATAATATAATTAGCGAAATATCAAACTTAGTAGAAAATTTTAAAGAAGAGAATAAAGAA
>MDSW01188401.1_pt1 | contig 46525 bp, 45 predicted proteins | sample 811171 | NCBI WGS metagenome assembly MDSW01 (sample SAMN05326641, study PRJNA326480) | marine metagenome | isolation source: seawater | place: Atlantic Ocean: North West | collected 2012
AATTTAAGAGCATAAAGAAAATTAAATCAGCTGATATTAAGGAATTAATGACTGTTGAAGGTATTAATGAGAGAATAGCCAAAGAAATTTTAGATAAATTTAAAAATGACTAATTTTATAAACTTTATTACGATTGCTAGAATATTTTTAGCTCCAATAATTTTAGTTTTTTTAATATTTGGAAACTATTTAGCCTGTGTTTTATTATTCTTTTTGGCTGGATTGACTGATTATTTTGATGGATACTTTGCAAGAAAATATAACGCAGTATCTGAATTGGGAGAAATTCTTGATCCTATTGCTGATAAGATTCTAGTTGTTTTTATATTGATAGGTCTTTCAGTAGAGCTCGACAGCCAGCTAATGGCACTATTAAGTTCGCTTATTATTTCAAGAGAAATAGGAGTTGCGGCTCTTAGAGATTATTCTGCAAGAAATAATTTATCTGAGAGAACAAAGGTAACTTTTTTAGCAAAAGCTAAAACCTCCTTCCAATTATTCACTTTAGGATTGTATTTGTTGGCATTAGCAATTAGCTTCAATTTGTTAATTGTTATAAGTGACATTTTTCTAATAGTCACAACTTTTATTACTCTATACACTGGTTATCAATACATACTAAACGTATTTAAGAAATGAAGATCTCGGTGGTAAGTGGTGGATTTGATCCAATTCATTCTGGCCATATATCATATTTAAAATCTGCAAAAGAAATTTCTGATTATCTTATAGTTGCTCTTAATAGCGATAATTGGTTAGTTAATAAAAAGAAAAGAGTTTTTATGTCTTTGGAGGAAAGGAAAAATATCCTTTCTAATATCGAAAGTGTTGATGAGGTTATAACTTTTGATGATGATGCTGATGGAAGCTGTATAAATGCTTTAGAAAAGATTAAAGATAAATATCCAAACGATACCATTATCTTCTGTAATGGTGGCGATAGAACAAATAAAAATATTCCAGAGATGGTAGTTAAAGATATCGAGTTTAAATTTGGTGTAGGAGGCGGTGATAAAAAGAATTCCTCATCATGGTTATTAAAGAATTGGAAGTATGGAAGTGAGAATAGGATATGGGGAAGTTTTTATAATTTATTTGATTCAAAGGAAGTAAAGGTAAAAGAATTAGTTGTAAAGACTAAAAAGGGCATGAGCTATCAAAGACATAATTGTAGAAGTGAGATTTGGCTTGTCACAGAGGGCTCTTGCGAGATAAATTATGCAGATGAAAACTCTAATCTAAAAAAGACTGTAGTCTTGAATAAATTTGATAAATTTTTTGTAAAAAGGGGACAGTGGCATCAAATAACAAATCCTTTTGATAGAGAATGTCACATAATTGAAATCCAATATGGAGATTCTGTTGTTGAGGATGACATAGAAAGATTAAGTCACTATGAGGAGAAAAAAATATAATTTTTACTTTAATTTAACCTGCTTATGCAATAAACTCAGCTATCATTAGGCTGGGTGGCAGAGTGGTTATGCAGCGGCCTGCAAAGCCGTTTACGCCGGTTCGATTCCGGCTTCAGCCTCCATTAGTAAATAAAATGATAGATAAGTATAATAAATTAGGTTAAAGGAGATTATGCAAGATTAAGCCCGAGTGGTGGAATTGGTAGACACAAGGGACTTAAAATCCCTCGATAGAAATATCGTGCCGGTTCAAGTCCGGCCTCGGGTACCATTTAGCTTAACAATGAAATATTGGCATGTTGCAACTTATAAATTAAATGAAATTAAAAGAGTTGAGACAAATCTTTTAAATCAAAAATTTGATTATTATTTACCAAAAATAACAACAAAGAAGATTAATTCTTCTCCTATTGAAAAAATTTTATTCCCTGGCTATATTTTCATCAAAATTAGCTCTAAAAATTTTACATCTCTTAAATACACAAAAGGAATAAAAAACATTGTAAAGTTTGGAAAAAATATTCCATATATTTCGGAAAATGAAATAAAAAATATTAAGCTTTTTGAAGAATCATCAAAATTAGATCCTGTTGTTTCAAAAATAAAAATTGGTCAAGAAGCACTAATCAAGTCTGGCTCTTTTAAAGGACATCTTGTAAAAATTTCTTCACTTCCTTCGAAAAAAAGAGTTGAAATTCTCCTTAATTTTCTTGGTTCTAAAAGAATAATGAGTATTCCAGAAAATCAACTTGAATTTTAGCAAACTTAATTTACAATACAGTTCAATAGTTGAACGGTAATTATTTAATCATAGCTTTAAATTAATAATCCGTGCGGTAGCTATTGATCTTAATTATTTTTTAATAACAATTTCGCTTTCAAAACTTATTTAACTACCATGACAAAATTTAATAAAATCACAGAAGATCAATTAGATCTTATGCATCATATTCAAAATGACTCCAATGCTTCTCAAAGACAAATAGCCAAAAAGACTGGTTTTAGTATTGGAAAGGTCAATTATTGTTTAAAGGCCTTGTTAGATCTTGGATTTGTAAAGATGCAGAACTTCAGTAAATCAAACAAAAAAATGAATTATGTATATATTTTGACACCAGAAGGTATTAAAGAAAAAACAGCTGTAGCAAAGAAATTTATTATCAAAAAGAAACAAGAATACGATAAACTTAACTCATATATAAGCAAATAGTTATTAAAAACAGGCAAATATGAATATACAATCCGATAATCTTGACGAAGAAATTAACCTTCTAGAACTTCTAAAGGTTCTATGGGAGGGAAAAATTATTATCATTTCTTTGACGGCTTTTGCATCAATTTTTGCTGTTGTTTATAGTTTATCGTTGCCAAATGTATATGAATCTAAAGCATTGCTAGCTCCTGTTGACTCATCTAGTAGTATTTCTGGAGCTCTTGGAAGTTACCGAGGACTTGCAGGTTTAACTGGGATAAATCTTCCTTCTGGTGGCAGTGAAGCTAATTCTGAAAAAGCAATGGAAACAATTAAATTATTAAGTTTTTTTGAAAAAAACATATTAACAAATATTTTTTTACCAGACCTCATGGCTCTTGAATCATGGAGTTCTACTACAAATAAGGTAATTTATGATGAACGTATTTATAAAACGGGTAGCAATTCATGGGAAGATAAACCAAGCGCTCAACAAGCCTACAAAGAATTCACAAGTAAACACTTAAGGTTAGGTAAAGACAAAAATTCTGGTTTCATTACTATATCAATAAAACATCAATCACCATTTCTAGCAAAACAATGGGCAGAGTTGGTTATTAATGAAGTTAATGATTTTTATAGACAAAAAGATAAAGAGGAGTCAGAAAAAGCTGTTAGGTATCTTAACCAACAAATTTCAATGACAGGCTCATCTGAAATCAAGCAAGTCTTAGCAGAACTTGTACAAGAAGAAACTAAAAAGTTAACTCTGATTGATGCAAATCAGTTTTACGTTTTTGAATATATTGATCCTCCAGCTGTGATGGAAAAAAAATCTGAGCCAAATAGGGCAAATATTTGCATAATAATTGCATTTTTAGGTGGCATTTTAAGTATCTTGATAGTTTTTATAAGACATTATTTCTTTAATGAAAGAGTAGCCTAACTTCTTAAATTTTTAAATCTGCTATTCATAAAAACTATTAACAACATAAAAAACTATCGAATTTAACAGAATACTTTTTAAACATTAAATAGCTTCAAATTATAGGCCAAGTTTTGATTAATAAAACAAAAATTACTGTCGTAGGTTCTGGTTATGTAGGGATGTCACTTGCCGCTCTACTTAGTCAGAATAATGAAGTAACTGTGCTTGACATAGACTCAGCAAGGGTTGACAAGATTAATAACAAATTGTCTACAGTGGCTGATGCTGAAATAGAATTATTTCTCAGTGAAAAAGATCTTTGTATCACAGCAACTACCGATAAGAAGATTGCTTATGAAGGAGCAAGCTTTGTGATAGTTGCAACTCCAACTAATTATGACACTGGGAATAATTATTTTGATACCAGTTCTGTGGATGATGTTGTTGGAGATGCCTTAAAATTAAACAAGCAAGCATATGTAGTAATCAAGTCTACTATTCCTGTAGGACATACAAAATTATTACAAGAAAAGTATGCAACAAATCGTATAATATTCTCACCTGAATTTTTGAGAGAGGGACAAGCTTTAAAAGACAATCTCTATCCTTCAAGAATTATAATAGGTAGTCAACTCGAAGCAGGAAAAACATTTGCAAAAATATTAGCACAGGGCGCTAAAAAGCAAGATATTGAAACCTTATTTATCGATTCAACAGAAGCTGAGGCTGTTAAGTTGTTTTCAAACACATACCTTGCCATGCGTGTTTCGTTCTTTAATGAGCTCGACTCTTATGCATTGTCTAATGATCTAAATGCAGAAAGTATTATTAGTGGAGTTTGTTTAGATGAAAGAATAGGAGGAGGATATAATAATCCATCATTTGGTTATGGGGGTTATTGCCTTCCGAAAGATACCAAGCAATTATTAGCCAATTTTGACCAGGTGCCTCAAACATTGATGCAGGCAATTGTTTCATCAAACTCTAAACGCAAAGATTTTATTGCAGACTCAATTATCAACTTGAAACCAAGAATTGTTGGAATATATAAACTTTCAATGAAAAAGGATTCAGATAATTTTCGAACTAGCGCAATTAAAGGCATTATGAGAAGAATTAAGGATAAAGGTATAGAAATCGTTATTTACGAACCAGATTTAAAAGAAAACGAATTTGAAAATTTAAAGGTTTTAGATTCATTGAAAAGCTTTAAAGACATTTCAGATATCATTATTTCGAATCGTTTGAGCACAGAACTAGATGATGTTGCTGATAAGGTTTTTACAAGGGACTTATTTGGAGTTGACTAAATGAAAATATTAGTAACAGGTGCTGCAGGATTTATTGGAAGCCACTTAGTTCATCATCTTGTTGAAAGAGGTGATGAGGTTTTGGGGCTAGATTCTATTAATGATTATTATGATGTGAGACTAAAACATGGCCGCCTTAATAGAGATGGTATTGACGTTTCATCAATCGAATACGGTAAAGTAGTATTTTCAAAAGCTCATCCAAACCTAAGATTCATCAAGTTAAAATTAGAAGATAAGGATGAATTAAATAAACTATTTGAACATGAACAATTTGATGGTGTATGTAACCTCGCTGCTCAAGCAGGTGTTCGTTACTCTCTTACAAACCCAGAAACATATGTGAACTCAAATATTATAGGATTCATTAATATTTTAGAGGCATGTAGACATAATAATGTAAATAACTTAAGTTATGCTTCTTCATCCTCAGTTTACGGTTTGAATAAAGAGCTGCCGTTTAGCACAGAACATAATGTAGATCATCCGATTTCACTTTATGCAGCATCTAAAAAATCTAATGAATTAATGGCTCATACCTACTCTCATTTGTACGGTATTAAAACAACTGGATTGAGATTCTTCACAGTTTATGGTCCATGGGGTCGCCCAGACATGGCGCTATTTAAATTTGTTAAAGCTGCTGTTGAGGGAGGGGCTATTGATGTGTATAACAAAGGTGATATGGTTCGAGATTTTACCTATATTGATGATATTGTTTTGGGAATTATAAGAGTTATTGATAAACCGGCCACTGGTGATAGAGAATGGAAGGGAGACGCATCTAGTTCTTCAGCTCCTTACAAGGTTTACAACATTGGTAATAACAATCCAGTCAGATTAATGGACTTTATTGAAGAAATCGAAAAAAAATTGGGCACTAAAATTAAAAAAAATATGATGGAAATGCAGCCTGGTGATGTTCCTCAGACTTCTGCATGTGTAGAAGATCTAGTTAATGACATGGATTATAAGCCTTCGACCTCCATTAGTCATGGTATTGGTGAATTTGTTGATTGGTATTTAGATTTTTATGATGAGGAAAAGAAGTAATGCATAAAATTGGTATTATCGGACTTGGTTATGTCGGCCTACCATTAGCACATGCTTTTTCTGAGAAGTTTGAGGTAATGGCTTTCGATATCAATGATAATCGTATTGATGAGTTAAAGTCTAATCTAGATAGAACTGGAGAACTAAGTGAAAAGCAGTTACAGGAGTTTTTTGATAATGGAGGAAAGGTATATTCTGATGTTTCTTCGTTATCCAAGTGTAATGTGTATATTATTACAGTGCCCACTCCTATTGATGATAGTAAGCAACCAGATTTAAGTCCTCTAAGAGAAGCAAGCAACACAGTGGGGAATGTTCTTTCTGCAGACGATATAGTTATATATGAATCTACAGTTTATCCAGGTGTAACTGAAGAAATATGTGTTCCAATTCTGGAGAAGACATCTGGACTTCAATTTAATAAAGATTTTTTTTGTGGATATTCACCAGAGCGAATTAATCCTGGTGACAAATCACATACGGTTAAAAAAATAAAAAAGATTACATCAGGCTCAACAGAAAAAATTGCAAAAATAGTCGACAGTTTATATGCTCAAATTATAGATGCAGGCACTTATTTGGCTTCATCAATAAAGGTTGCTGAAGCTGCCAAAGTAATTGAGAATACTCAAAGAGATATAAATATAGCCTTTATTAATGAGCTTGCCATTATGTTTGAAAAAATGAATATCAAAACTAAGGATGTTCTAGAAGCAGCTGAAACAAAGTGGAATTTTTTGCCATTTAAGCCAGGACTTGTTGGGGGGCATTGTATTGGCGTTGATCCTTACTATCTAGCCTATAAAGCGCAGCAGTTAGGTTATAGCCCACAAATAATTCTTGCAGGCAGACATATAAATGATGGGATGGGATCATATGTTGCAAAACAGTTAATAAACTTAATGAGCCAGAAATCACTCACAATTTTAAATAGCAAAATACTTGTTTTAGGTATTACCTTTAAAGAAAATTGTTCTGACATAAGAAATTCAAAAGTGATTGATATTATTGAAGAACTTAAGAATCATGGAGCAAATGTTTCTATATGTGACCCTTGTGCTGATAAAGATGAAGTAAAAAATATTTTAAATATAGATCTTCTTCCAATTAATGAAATCAATATTTCAGACTATTCAGGAATTTTATTAGCCGTAGCACATGAACAATTTTTAGACTTAAATTTGCAATTAGCTAAGGATAGAGTAATTTATGATGTTAAGTCTCAATTAGACATATCTGATAAGGCTCTTTAAACATAATTCATAACAATTCTCTTAATTGATAAAGAATAAAAATAAACTAACCTTCGAAGTGCTTATAAAAAAAGCTGAACATAAATTTTAAGGAAAAAAAATTCTGTATAAATCTTATACATTATTTAATATAATGTTTTTTATTAAGTTTTTGGCAATGTTAGTAATGCAATTTTCTACCAGAGAGCGCATTAAATTATAAATGTAAATAATTATGGATTATCGCAAAGAAATTGAAGAGAAAGGTTTTTTGGTACTACCAGACCTTATATCAAATCATGATTGTGATCACTATAAGTCTATTCTAGAGAGTAATTATGAGATCTATGCACCTAATTATGCCAAAAATTCTGCATCTGGTGCACATGGATTAGATAATAAGTCAATGGAAAAGACTGTTTATAATCTTCACAACAAAGATTTATCTTTTTATAAACTTTTTGAGCATCCCGAAGTGTTAAAGATTTTGGACTTTATGTTATTAGAGGGCTCCTATAAAGATGCCGAACCTTACTACCTTTATAACAATTGTGCTCGTTGCCCGCTTCAAGGCAACCCAGGACAACAACTCCACTCAGATAGTAGGCTTCCAGGCATTAATTATTGTATTGTCGCTAATGTTTTGTGGGCTTTAGATGATTTCACAAATGACAATGGGTCAACGCGAATTGTGCCTGGATCACACAAAATTAAGGAGTTCGCTGAGGACGGCAAAATTTATGATGAGGAAATAAGAGCTAATATTAAAAAAGGAAGTGCATTAATTTTTGATGCAAACCTATGGCATGGTGGTGGAGCAAATATAGATGGCTCAAGCAGATGGGCCTTAACTTTGGGATATGCAAGGTGGTTTATAAAACCTGCTTTTGATTATATGCAAAATACGCCTATTGAAATTTATGAGCAACTTTCTCCAGAAAGAAAGAGACTCATGGGTTATGACTTAGCTGCACCAAAAGATGAATTCACTCGAGTCAGGAGTCGTGCTCCTTCTCCAGAAGTCCCAGAAAATTATGTGTTGCCTAATTAAAATATAAATGAATTGGAATAATGAAAGCTAACATTGTAGAAGATAGTAAGTTTGGCTTTAAAAGAGTTGAACCTATACCCACTCAAGAAGAAGTCGAAAAGTTTTATGCTCAAGAATTCTATGATGCAAACGCTAAATACTTTAATAATTCAGCTTTATTACTTCAAGAAGAGCAGTCGGATTTTTTCAATACAAGATGGAAAGCAATTTATGATGAAATGGAGTCTTTTTTTGGCGAAAAAATTTCAGAGAAGTCTGTTTTTGATATTGGATTCGGCTTTGCACAAGCCCTCAAATATATGAAAAATAAAGGGCTTAAAGTTGCAGGTTTAGAACCATCTAAGGAGGGCGTGGATTACGCTAGAGAAAATGGCATTGATGCAATTCATTGTGGAATAGAGCGCCTTGATCTAGTTAAGGACAAGTCCGAGGTTGTACTTCTATTAAATGTTTTAGAGCATCTTCGCAAACCAGAGCAAACGTTGCTTAATATTAAAGAAAAGGTTTTGACTTCAGACGGCATGCTTGTTATTGAGGTCCCAAATGATTTCAATGATTTTCAAATAGTTGCGGATGCAGAATATAATCTAGATGAATGGTGGGTTTTCCCTCCAAATCACATTAACTATTTTTCACATGATTCACTTCAAGAATTATTGAGAGGTTGTGGTTATAAAATAATTCATTGCACCTCTTCATTTCCACTCGATATGTTTTTGTTATTTGGAGATCAATATGTAGGTAATCCAAAGTTAGGCAGAGAGTGTCATAATAAGCGCGTCAAGTTCGAACAACTTATGGAAAAGCATGGAAAAGTTGAAAAGCTCAAAAAATTTTACAATGCCTTGTCAGAGTTAAATTTAGGTCGTTCAATTTCTGTTTATGCAACACCAGTCTAATATTTTTAGTAACCAAAAAATGATTACCATCTCTCTTTTTAAAAATTCATTAATAGCTACATTAAATGTTTGATAATAAAACAATTCTAGTCACCGGCGGAACAGGTTCTTTTGGAAATACTTTTGTTCCAATGACACTAAAAAAATATAATCCTAAAAAACTTATTGTCCTTTCTAGAGATGAAATGAAGCAATGGGAAATGGCTAAGCTTTATGCTGATGATCCCAGAGTGCGTTTTTTCATTGGAGACGTCAAAGATCGAGATCGAATGTATCGTGCACTTGATGGCGTTGATTATGTTGTACATGCAGCGGCTACAAAGATTGTACCGACTGCTGAATATAACCCTTTTGAATGTGTTAAAACCAACATTAATGGCGCAATGAACATTATTGATGCTTGCATAGACAAAGGTGTAAAGGGAGTAGTGGCTTTGTCAACAGACAAAGCTAGTAGTCCTATTAATCTTTATGGCGCAACAAAACTTGCTTCAGATAAACTTTTTATTGCTGGAAATCACTATGCAGGCGGGAAAGATACGAGATTCTCAGTGGTTCGTTATGGTAATGTTATGGGCTCTAGGGGTTCAGTAATTCCATTTTTTATGTCAATAAAAGATCAAAAAGAAATGCCTATTACTGATAGTCGTATGACTCGCTTTATGATTTCTTTAGATCAAGCAGTTGAATTGGTTTGGCACGCCTTTGAAGATATGATTGGTGGAGAAATTTATGTTAAAAAAATTCCATCAATGAAAGTAACAGATCTTGCTAAAGTTATAGCGCCTAATAGTAAGCAAAAGATTATTGGTATTCGTCCAGGAGAGAAGCTTCATGAACAAATGATAAGCTCTGAGGATGCATTGAGCACTTTTGAATACTCAGAACATTTTAAAATTCTTCCACAGATACATGACTGGCATTTGGATTCAATGCGAATTAAGGATGGTGAAAAAGTTCCAGATGGCTTTGTTTATGCGAGTGATACTAATACTGATTGGATGAGTGATAAGACTCTTGAAATTTGGCTAGAAGAAAATCAAGAAAAAATTGGAAAGATTTAAATGATTCCCTATGGAAAGCAAGATATCAACAATGAGGATATCGAAGCTGTAATTAATGTACTCAAATCTGATTTTTTAACTCAGGGTCCACAAGTGCCTGCTTTCGAAAAATGTGTAGCAGAGTACGCAGGTGCAAAATATGGCTGTGCTGCCAATAGTGCAACTTCAGCACTACATATTGCATGTCTTGCAATCGGTTTGGGAAAAGGTGACGAGTTATGGACTAGTCCAAATACATTTGTAGCATCTGCAAATTGTGCTTTGTACTGTGGAGCTCAAGTAGATTTCGTTGATATAGATCCTAAAACTTATAACATATGCCCTGAAAAATTAGAGCATCGTTTGGCTAAAGCAAAAAAGCTAGGCAAGTTGCCCAAAGTTATAGTTGCAGTTCATCTATGTGGACAGTCTTGTGATATGAAGACTATATATAAACTCTCTAAAATATATGGATTCAAGATTATCGAAGATGCTTCTCATGCAGTTGGAGGCAGATACTTAAACTCTAAAATAGGTGATTGCCGTTATTCGGATATAACAATATTTAGTTTTCATCCTGTAAAAATTGTTACTACAGCTGAAGGAGGTATTGCTCTAACCAATAATAATTATTTACAAGAAAGAATGAAGCTATTTCGAACACATGGAATTACTCGTGATGAAAACTTGATGCATAAAGTCCCTGATGGTGGTTGGTATTATGAACAAATTGAGCTTGGCTATAATTATCGAATGACTGATCTTCAAGCAGCTTTAGGAATATCACAAATGAATAGAGTAGATGAATTTGTATCATCACGTCATAAGCAAGCACAAAGGTATGACGACAGGTTAAAGGATCTACCGATAATTCTTCCTTTTCAAGCTGACACATGTTACTCAAGTTTTCATTTATATGTAATTAGACTGAATCTAGATCTTATTGAAAAATCACATAAACAAGTTTTTGAAGAATTACGGAGTAAAAATATTGGAGTTAATCTTCATTATATTCCAGTACACCTACATCCTTATTATCAGACAATGGGTTTCAAATCCGGAGACTTTCCAGAAGCAGAACAATACTCCAAGGAGGCAATTTCCATTCCTATTTTTCACGGTCTCAAAAAGGATCAACAAGATGTAGTAATTCAAGCTATTACAGAGGTTCTTGCTTGAACATCTGTATTATTCCTGCTCGAGGAGGCAGCAAAAGAATACCTCGTAAAAATATAAAAAAGTTTGCAGGTAAGCCAATGATTGAATGGTCTATTTCTGCTGCAATCAATGCTGATTGTTTTGATCGTATCATTGTATCTACAGATGACAGTGAAATTTCAAAGCTTGCTAAATCTTCTGGTGCAGAAGTACCATTTATAAGACCGCAGTCTATATCAGAAGACTATACGCCTACTGGAGTGGTTGTAAAGCATGCCCTTGAATGGCTTGAGCTTTCAGATCTATCCAATACAAATGTTTGTTGTTTATATGCTACTGCCCCATTTGTTACTTCAAATGATATTAATCAAAGCTTATCAATTCTAAATCCTAATGTTTGCGATTTTGTTTTACCTGTTACAAGTTATGCCTTTCCTATACAACGTGCTTTAATTATTGATGAGAAAACTAATCTACTAGAAATGCGGGAACCAGATGAATTTTCTAGTAGGTCTCAAGATCTAAAAGAATCATTTCATGATGCTGGACAATTTTGTTGGGGATTAGCTGAGGCTTGGATCTCAGGAGATACTCCATTTAAAAGAAAAACTCTTCCTTATAATTTACCGAGATTTAGGGTGCAAGATATTGATACCAATGAAGATTGGAAGAAGGCAGAGTTGCTTCATAAAGCTTTGTATGCATGAGAAAACTTTCATTATAAGAGTCGATTCCTCATCAGAAATAGGAGCGGGGCACTTAGCAAGATGTTTAGCATTGGCTAATTATTTAGAAAAGCTAAAAGCTAAAGTAATTTTTATATGCCGAAATCACTATGGAAGTTCACACGAATTAGTCCTAAAACAGAAATTTAGGCTACATCTTTTAAATGGTAAAGAAGATCAAGAAATAAGCTTAAAGCATAAAGATTGGTTAGGATTTAGTCAGCTTCAGGATGTTTCGGAAAGTTCTATATTTATAGATATGTATCCAGGGTCGCATGTAATAGTTGATCACTATGGTTTGGATTGTCAATGGGAAAGTAATATTAATTGTGAATCTATGACAGTGATTGATGACTTAGCTGATCGGCATCATAAATGCTCTTTATTAATTGATCAAAGTTTAAAAAATACAAAAATGAACTACGAGAATTTAGTTGATGGAAATTTCGATTTCATGGGAGGTAATTTAGTTATCCTACGAGAAGAGTTTAGTGACGAGAGAGCTTGGGAGGCTCTTGGTAGTGGAAAGGTTTTGATTTGCATGGGCGGTGCTGATCCTAAAAGTTATACTAAAAAGATTTTAGAGAACATTATTTTAAATCATAAAAGATGTTCCAGTCCCCAGGATGAGATTGAAATTAACGTTATAGTAGGTTCTGCTTGTACAGATTATGATGACTTAAAGAGCCTTGCTGTTACAGATAAACTAAAAGTTTCAATATTATTTAATCCAGAGAACATATCACAATTAATGCTTCAGTCTGAATTGTGTATACTCTCTTGCGGCACCATGATATTAGAAGCATGTGCTCTCGGCGTACCTTCAATTGGGTTAGCTGTTGCTGAAAACCAAAAAAGTACAGCTGAATTTCTTGCAAGTTCGGGTGCAATAGAATTGTATGATTTTAATAATGAAAAAGATCTAAGTATCTATAGAGTAATTCTTGATTTTATTAACAACCCAAAAAAACTTTCACTATGTTCAAAAAAATTAAAGACTATGGTGTCTTCAGACGCAACTGAGATAATAGCAAGGAGATTATGTGAATCCTGAAGAAATCTATATTCGTCAATTTAAAGATTGCGATTTATTTGGACTAACTGAGTTACTAAATGACTTAGAAAATCAAGAACTAGTTGGAGGATCCTTAGAACCAATGAATGAAGCTGAAGTTTTAAATTGGCTTAATCTAAAAATATCTGACGAAGGTACAAATATTTTTGCAATAATTTGCCAAGATGAGTTTGCTGGGTATGTACTGATAACTTCTATAGATAGAATTAATGGACATGCAGTTTTTGGTATCAATATATCAAGATTATTTCAAGGCAAAGGTGTTGGTGCTATTGCTATGAAGCATGTGCATGATTTTTGTAAAGATAGTTTATCTTTGAGAAAGCTCGTGCTTTATGTCAGGGAAGATAATCAGCGAGCTATTTCTTTATATAAACGACTTGGGTATAAATCAGTAGGTAGTTTGTTAAATCATATAAAAGCAAATGAATCATATATTGCGAATAATGTTATGGAGGTATTCCTTTGAAAAAGCTTTAATTTTTTAAAATTAAGGGCAAAAAAATTCACAAGGAACTATATCTATGATAACTGATCGAAGCGGCACCTGTGCGATCATGCAACCAAGTTTTCTGCCATGGGCAGGATATTTCAATCTTATTGCACTTTCTGAACATTTTATTTTCTTAACAGACGCTGAGTTTTCAAAAGGCAGTTGGCATAATAGGAATCAAGTACTAATTGAAGGAAAAAAAGCTTGGATTACCTGTCCAATTGAACGAGCAGGAATGCATTCTGCACTAGATAGTATTCAACTAAAGTCTGGAAATCAGTGGAGAGAAAAAATGACAAGAACCTTGCTCCACAATTATGCAAGAGCACCTTTTTTAAACGAAGTAAAATTTATTTTAGATACCTTGAATGATTCAGCTTACTTAAGCCTTGCAGAGTTGAATATTCGTTTGATAAAGCAGATTAGTGAAGAATTATCTCTTGATACAAAGTTTTCTGAATCTAGACAATTGAATATAAACTTACCGAGATCAAAAAAATTAGAAGCATTAATTTTAGATAAAGACTGTATAAGATATCTTAGTCCCGTTGGCGCAAAAGAATATCTTATTGAAGATGGTGTGCTTCCAAATTCATCTATAAATTTAGCTTTTCAAGAATATATCCCTCAACCTTATACTCAATATAATTCTCAAGAATTTGTGAGTCATTTATCTATATTTGATGTTATTGCTAATTTAGGTATGCATGAAACTAGTGAATATGTCTTAAATGGAATTGAGACTAGCGTTAAGATATAAAGATGAGTTTACGAGAAAATTTAATATGAGTAATATCCAAAATATGAATATTGCAGGTCAGCCAATAGGCACAAATTATAAACCCTATATTATTGCCGAAATGTCTGCTAATCATAATGGCAGCATAGACAGGGCTTTTAAAATAATCGATCAGGCGAAGAAAGCTGGTGCAGATGCGGTGAAATTACAAACATATACTCCTGATACTATTACTCTTAATTGCGATAAAGAAGATTTTCAGATTACTGATGGCCTTTGGAAGGGGCAAACTTTATATGAATTATATAAAGATGCACATATGCCATGGGATTGGCATAAGCCTCTATTTGAGCATGCTCGAGAGATTGATATTACTATCTTTAGCTCACCATTTGATGAAAGTGCTGTTGATTTATTAGAAGATCTCAATGTACCTGCATATAAAATTGCTTCATTTGAAACAGTTGATTTGAGATTAATAGATTATGTAGCTCGCACTGGTAAACCAATGATTATCTCAACAGGTATGGCAAGTGAAGATGAGATTAGAGAGGCAGTTGATACAGCAAGAGCTGGAGGTTGTTCAGAGCTTGCTTTGCTTACATGTGTAAGCAGTTATCCTGCGATGCCTTCTGATTATAATCTGTCTCGTATTGTTGATATGAGAGAACGTTTTCAAACTGTCGTTGGTCTGTCTGATCATACTCTTGATAATACCTGTGCAATAGCTAGCATCACACTTGGTGGATGTATTATAGAGAAACATTTCACACTTGATCGTAAAGGCGGTGGTGCTGATGATAGTTTTTCTCTTGAACCAAATGATATGAAAAATTTATGCGAATCATCCCTTGCGGCTTGGCAATCAATTGGTTCGCCAGAATATGGAACTAAGTCAACCGAAAAGAATAATGCCCAATATCGACGATCACTGTATTTCGTTAAATCTTTAAAAAAAGGGGATGTAATTAAAATCGATGATATTCGAAGCGTTCGTCCAGGTTTTGGGCTTCCAACCAAAATGTTTGATTCTGTAGTAGGAAGCGAAGTAAATTGTAATGTAAGTTATGGAGATCCTGTTAAATTAGCTGACATTATCATGAAATCAGACATAGATTAAATCAATTTTAATATAGGGTAGCGGTTAATCTTAAATATTCTAATGAATGTTTTATAAGTTTTCTTTTTTCTTTTAATAATCATAAAATTGTTGTCGTCAAAAAATTACTAAGGTTCAAATATGCTAAATAAGAGTGAAGTAATGATGCTAATTGAACAAGCTGGGCTTGACGCACAATTTAGAGAAAATTCTAAGAATCATTGGAGTGACGGAGTAAAAAAAATATCTGAAGTTCCCACATATTATCAAGAGCATTTAGTAGATTACCAATTAACCGTTTTTAAATACGTATCAGAAAATTTAATAGATATATCCTTAGTGCTTTATAACGATAATAAAACTTGTGGAGTTTGGCCTCTATATTTGGATTTTGGAAAAAAAGATCCAATAAAATCAATCAATGATAATTATGGTGGAGTAATTGTTCCTCCTTTATTCATTGAAAATTTCCCTAAAAAGTCACAACGAAAAATCATAAAAGCATGTATTAGGTTTTTAAATAGTCTCGTAACTAAATCCAAAGGAGAGGTTTGGCGCTCTTCCGAGTTGTCAGCAAAAGTTAATGTAAGTCAATGGCATCAATTATGTTTGGAAAATGGTGCAGTTCTAGATAAGGTGAATTACGAACTTTATGTTGATTTATCCTTATCCATAAATCAAATAAGATCTTTTATTAGAAAGAGCTACAGACCATTGGTTAGCTCTGGGTTAAAAAAATGGACCGTTAGTGTAATGGATGAATATTGTGAAAATACCTGGAGTGATTTCAGGACTTTGCATAAACATGTTGCAGGCCGTGTCACTCGACCTATAGAGTCTTGGGATATCCAAAAAAATGCCATTAAAGCTGGAGATGCATTTTTGGTTTATGTTTCAAATTCTGAAGGAAAGATGGTTGGGGGCGGCTATTTTGATATGAGTGTTAATGAAGGAAATTATAGTGTTGCTACCTATGATAAGAGTTTGATGGACGAACCGCTTGGACATATGGTGCAATATCAAGCAATACTTACACTAAAAGAAAAGGGTAGATCTCTTTACTATATAGGATCACGTTTTTACTCTGAAAATCTTCCTAGTATTTCGAAGAAGTTAGTTGATATAACAAGCTTTAAAGCTGGTTTCTCTACTTTTATGGTACCAAATGTTGTTCTTATGTTTTCTTCGAAAGATAAAAATAACTAACACAAAAATAAAGAATAAAAATATTAGTGTTAATTTGAAATTATGAAATTAAAAAATAGATTAAATCAAATAAGTCGCTTGCTTACAAAGGAAGAAAAGATATCAGGTTTTAAATTACTTCTTTGTATAATATTAATGGGAGTTTTGGATGTTCTAGGTGTGGCTTCTATTCTTCCATTTATGTCTCTTGCGTCTGATCCTAATTTTTTAGAATCAAATGAGCTTTTATTAGATGTGTATAATTATTTAGAATTTAATAGTTATACTAGCTTCGTAATGTTCGCAGGTCTATGCGTGATTATCTTAATCGTATTATCTACTTTAATTAAATTGTTTACTATTTATGCAACCTACAGATTTACATTCAGCCGTGAACATAGCATAAGTTTGAGACTTTTTAGGGGATATCTTAATCAACCATATAGTTGGTTTTTGAATCAGCATAGTGCAGACTTGTCTAGATCTGTACTTGCAGATGTAAGAGAGGTTGTTGGTAGATCAATTCTAACCACTATTAATGTTATCTCTAATGGATTTTCTGCGTTACTAATTGTGAGTTTATTGGTAATGGTGGACCCAGTAAGTGCATTTTCAGCATTTATTGCCTTTGGTTTGGTGTATTCGTTCTTATATCTTTTTGTAAAGAAGTCACTAGCTTTTATTGGTACAGATAGATTAGCTGCTAATACAGCAAGATTTAAATCTTCTAACGAAACCTTTTCCTTAATTAAAGAAATAAAAATTTTAGGCAAAGAAAACTTTTATTTTTCTGTTTTTGATGATGCAACAAAAAGATTTACTGATAAAGAAACTTCAATGCAGTCCATCAGTGCCCTACCAAGATATTTTATAGAAATGGTTGTTTTTACTGCAATGATATCTATAGTCTTATTTAATTTATCTGATGATTTCGTTTTGAGCTCAATAATACCAATATTAGCTTTATATGCATTTGCTGCCTATAGACTTATACCTTCAATGCAGGTTATTTTTGGAAATATTACTCTTTTTAAAGCTTCAGTATCTTATCTAGACTCAATTACTGATAAGTATCAAGAATTAGATATAACAAGCTCATTTAAAACAGATTCTAAGAGATTAGATTTCAAGGAAAAGATATTGTTAGACAATATTTCTTTTAGATATCCAGAAGCAGATAAAGATGCTTTATCCGAAATATACTTAGAGATACCATCCTGCAATATTATAGGAATTATTGGCTCAACTGGGAGTGGTAAAACAACTATTGTAGATGTCATATTAGGTCTTTTGAAATCTAATAATGGAGGCTTGTATGTTGATGGAACTGAAATTATTAAAGAGAACGTTCGTCAATGGCAGCGCTCTATAGGTTATGTGCCTCAACACATTTCTTTAATAGATGAATCAATATCAGCAAATATTGCTTTAGGGGAAGACCCAGAAAATCTCAATATGGAATCTGTAATTTCAGCTGCTAAGGTTGCAAATATACATGATTTTATAATTTCAGATCTCAAAGAAGGTTATGAAACTACAGTTGGAGATAAAGGTGTTCGTTTGTCAGGCGGTCAAAGACAGCGAATTGGTATTGCGAGAGCTCTTTACAATAAGCCTGATGTTCTAGTGTTAGATGAAGCTACGAGTGCTCTAGATGATGAAACCGAACAGGCAGTTATGGATGCTGTAAACAATCTAGGAAGAGAATTAACTATTGTAATAATTGCTCACAGATTGAGCACGCTCTCTAAAGCAGACATCGTTTATAGATTAGAAAAGGGAAGGCTGCATTCTAAAGGATCTTATGAGGAAATGTGTAAAATTTCTGGGGATTAATATTTTGCTCAAAAAAATGTCAGATGTTTAATTAACATACCAATTAGAATTAAAGACCTATTACTCTAATAAGAATTCAATAATTATCAAATTAGCGAGAATGAAATGAAAAAAATACTATTAAAAGCAATCTTTAAATTACAAAAAATTACCAGTCGAGAGAATCTTTATTCAAAAGCAATAAAATCTCTTGAGATTAACAGGCCTTTATGCCTAATTGATGTTGGATCTGCCAAAGGTATTCCAAGTAGATGGGCTAAAATAAGAAACCTTGTATTTGCTTATGGTTTTGAACCTGATGAAGGTGCTAGAAATAAGTTAAAACAAAATAATGTTTTAGAGGGAGGGGGTAATATAGATTCTCCATATGCTCTGTCGGATAAAAAAGAAAAGATAGAATTAAATATATTAAAAAAACCGTCTCACTCCTCTGTTTTAGAGCCTAACAATAATTTTATAAATCTCTATAAAAAAAGACATCCCGAGGGATTTGAGCTTGATTATAAGGTTACTGTCGAAGCCTGTGACTTAGATTCTCTTGACTTTAAAGCTAAGGATTTTATGAAAATAGATGTGCAAGGTTATGAATTAAATGTATTGAAAGGATCTGAAGAATCTTTAAAGGAAATCTTAGGCTTAGAAATTGAGATTGAATTTGCAGAACTATATAAAAATCAGTGTAGCTTCGAAGAAATCAAATCATTTCTAGCAAAAAATAACTTAGATTTTACTGATTTTACTTCAATGACAAGATGGGAAAGAGATTCTTCAAAAAACACCTTGGGTTTATGTATGGGAGGTGATGCATTGTTTCTTAGAACTCCAGAGTATATGTTTGAAGTATATAGAGATGACCCTGTCAAGTTATCAGCCTATCTATCTATTTGCCTAATTTATAAAAGATATGACTTGATTGAAGCCACCATAAATCTATTTAATCTTAGAAGTGATAATAATTACTCAAAATTTATAAAAATTAATAATATATTAAGAAAAAGGCTAAATTTTGCAGACCGCATTTCAAGGGTATCAAATCATGGTATTCGTTTTTTTGTTTCGGATGTTGATTCAACTCCTATGTTCTACTAATAAGAAAAGATATTTATAAAATTTCAAAGTTTATTGAATTAAAAAATGAGTAATTTAAATAAAAAAAAAGTTGCTGTTGTTTTTATTTCTGGGTCGGCAGGAGAATTGGATTGGATTCTACCAATACTAGATTATCTTCTTCAAAAGAAGTTTAAGATTAAAATTATTTTTTTATCTAGACATGCATTAAAGAGTGTAGAGGAAAATAATATGTGTAATGAATTTATAAATTCAAAAAATATTAATATTGAAACAATTTCTCTAGGAGGTTATTTCTTTGAAAAAATTGAACGTATTGGATATTTAACATATCGAGGTTTTCTCAAGCTAGAATTATCAAAAATTCCCTTTATAAATTCTTTATTCAAGCTATATTTTTCATTTTTGAAATTCTTATTTATAACAAAGCTTCCAACCGAAATTACTGATTTTAAGGACAATAAGTATTTATTCTTTTCAGAATTTCCAGGCCTTCGTAGACCAAGAGATAAATGGATTAAAGAAATGTTTAATAACTCCGTTTTTTTCTATAGTCCTCATTCACCTCATATATACGTTGAGGATCTTGATAGACAATATGAAGAATCTTTCAAAAAAGATTTTAGAAAAAATGCATTTCTTTTATTAGGACATCCTGGAGATTTTGAAATTATTAATGATGGAAAAGAACTTGCGTCAAAAAGTTTAGAAAAATTATTTATAGGACATCCTAAATATTCAAATAACTGGTTAAGAAATTTGAAGAAAGAATCAAGACTTTTTCGAGAAACTCATGAAACTAGAAATAAAACTACTATTCTTGTACTTAGCAGGGGCTATGGAAGCTATTTGGATGAAAGTTCTCACATACAGATGGTAGATAAAACCATTGAAACAATTGAGGAACAATTTCCAAATTATAGTCTTTTGGTAAAAAAACATCCTCGAGAGATACCGTCTCATTGGGATACAGTATCAAAAAAGAACAAGGCAATAGAGGTTGTAAACGAGCACATACTGCAGTTAGCAACTAAAGCTGATTTTGTAATCTCGTTCTGGGGTTCTGGTTCTATGGATTGCTTTTTGTTGGGAGTACCTGTCATTGAATATTGGGATCCTGTAAAACATCATAAACAACAAGTACCAATCAATGATACATATACAACAATATATCGTAAGTTAGGAATTGTTTTGCAGGCCAATGATGCATTAGAACTAGGCGAGCAAATTTCAAGACTAAAAAGTGTTCAATATATTTTGCCTGAAAAGAAAGTTCATCCTTACTTTGATCAACTTATTACAAGATCTAACAAGTGGAATGAGACAATTGAAAAAATTCTTCTGTCGAAGGATTTTATACTTGATTGAAACTAAACTATTAATAAAAATATTTAAATCTTATAGGTAAGAGGAAGCGTATGAAAGACATTAATGTAATGGTAATTGGAGCTGGATTGTATGTTTGCGGCAAAGGAACAGAAGGGTTTGGAACAATTCTTCCAGCCATTTATGAATGGAAAAGACAAACAAAAAATAAAGGAGAGGTGCATTGTGTTTCTACCTCTTTTGCCTCTGCTAAAGAACTCTTAAAAAAATCTGAAAATTTAAGTATAAAAACAGGAGTTAACTTTGATATCTCTGCTTATCCTGAAACTGACATCAAAGATAATTTACATTATCGCAAGTTATTAGAAAGGATTAATAAACCCTCATGCGCAATTATTGCTGTGCCAGATCATTTACATTATGAAGTTGCAAAAGACTGTTTAGATGCTGGCTTGCATGTCTTACTAGTCAAACCGCTTACGCCTACTTATGAAGAAGGACGTAAACTAGTAGATCTTTCAGATAAATATGGCCTTTACGGAGCGGTAGAATTTCATAAAAGATGGGATAGGTCTAATTTAATTCTTCGAGATAAAATTCAGTCTGGTGAACTTGGGAAACTACTAAACTGTTGGATAGAGTATAGCCAAAGAAAATCTATACCTACAAAATTTTTTAAAGATTGGTCCGAAAAGACAAGCATTCTTCAATATTTAGGTGTGCACTATATTGATATTATCCGTTATGCTACGGGAGCTATGCCAAAAAGAGTCATGGCAATAGGTCAAAAATCTGAACTAGTTAAACACAATATCAATACTTTTGATGCTATTCAATGTTTAATTGAATGGGAAATGACTGATGGCTCTAAATTTACCGAAACGATTATTACAAGTTGGGTAGACCCAGATAGTAGTTCAGCTGTTTCTGATCAAAAGATAAAATTTGTAGGTACAAACGGGAGATATGAAGCAGATCAGAAAGAGAGAGGAATAAGACTTAATATAGATCAGCAAGGAGTTCAGCACATTAATCCCGACTTTTGTATGCCATATGGCACTGAAAATGGAAGTATTAAGTGGCAAGGATACGGCATAGATAGTATTGTGACATTTCTTGACGATGTTAGAGATATAGAGAATAGTTTAAAGTCTTTAAATGATCTTCAAAATGAAAGACCTAGCTTTAAAGAGTCACTAATAAGTACAATGGTTGTTGAGGCAGCACATCGAAGTCTTGAAAATGATTCGCAATGGGAGCTTATTGAGGAGCTAATTTAAATGAATCGATTCTTCTATTATAGAAATTTTCCAAATCAGTTATCAATTATAAACTTCATAAATTAAGATGAATATTTGCATGATACCAGTAAGAAAAGGTTCAGAAAGACTTGCAAAAAAAAATTATTTGAAGATTGATCGTTTTACTGTTTTAGAAATTGCTTTAAATAAAGCTATTAAAAGTAATGCTTTCGATAGGATTTATATTAACTCAGATGATCCAAGTTTAGAGGAAATTGCATTACGCTTAGGTGTTAATTTCTATCTTAGAGACGAAAAATTAGCATCATCTCAGGCGACGAGTGATCAAGTGGTATTGGATTTCTTCAATAATATAGAGGGTAATCGCCTATTTTGGTTAAATACAGTTAGCCCTCTCCAAACTATTGGGGATATCAAAAACTTTGTGAGTTTATCTCAAGACAGTATTTGGAAATCAAGTGTTTCAGTAAATACTTCCTCAGTACATTCAGTATATAAAGACAATCCATTGAATTTTGAATGGATAAGAGGCTTTGCTAGAACACAAGACCTAAGACCTATCAAAACATTCAATTATGCTATGATGGGTTGGAGCAGAAGCATGATTAATGTTCTTAAAAAGGGACAACTATTTGATGAAGATACTCAACTTATTGAATCATCAAAATGGAGTAGTTTTTTGTTGAAAAACCATAATGACTTGGAATTTATTAAAATACTTTTTAATGTTGCACCAGATCAGGGCAAATAAAAGGGGTCAAATATGAATAAATTAGATAGTACAATCGGTGTAAAAAAAATCGAATTGCTTTTTGCAGAAAATATTGACTTTCCTAGCATAGATATTAGTCAAGAAAAAAAATCCTTAATAGAAAAAATAAGAATAAAACATCTATTGTGGATTCCTCGATTATTATTCACTCGAACATATAGAGCTCTTCCAAAAATATTGAAAGATATTTTTTTTAGTTTATCAATTATTCATAAATCACCAGCATCAAAGATGTTTGCAAGAACTAGATATGATGAGTTTCGAATATTGATAGATGCTAAGGTTTCTTCCATGTCTCTTAAAGCAGTCCCTGATCATTATGTAGATGTCGTGAAAGATACTTTCAATGCTGGTTTCTATAAAACTAATTTGTCGGATTTATCTGAGTTGGATGAAATTATTGAGGATGTTGTGAATACTACTAATCCCAGTCATGCAGGAGCAAGACCATATTTTAAAGATGGTAAAAATGAAAAAATAGAGGGATCTTACTCCGCATATTACAGCTTCTCAAAAGAATATAACCAAAAAATGAATAAAATTCTTCAAAGTGACTTAACAAATGATTTTAATTATCACCTTTCAGCATTGGCTGGTTATAAATGTACTTTTGATGACATTATATACTCTCTAAGTGTTGTATATGGTGCTAATTCAAATGATGAAATGCACCAAGATACATTTTCGAGTGTTGCAAAGGGTTTTCTATACCTTCAAGATATTGACAGTAACAATGCTCCATTTGAATATCTAGAGGGATCTTATGCAGATGCAAAATTTAGATCAAAAGAAACTAATAGAGCAGTTTTAGAGAATGACTCTCATAGTAGTGGCTCTACACGACTAAGAGGGCAAAAGCTTCAGGAAGCACTCAAAAAATATAAACTTCAATCGTTTACTGGATCAAAAGGTCTCTTTGTGCTTGCTAATACTGCAGGCTATCATAGAAAAGGCATCCACAACTCTTCAAAACCAAGGATTATTTTAGCTTGTGGAGTTAAAAGAAAAGGGGTTATAAGTAAATTTCTTATTAATCTAGTAGCAATGGTTAAGTTTAAGTTTATTCAGGAAAGAAACTAATTTTAGAGATTTTGTGTTTATTTTGAAAATATAAAAACTCTACCGATTTAAAAACCTATGAAAAAGCTAAAAATTGTTGACGTTGAAGTAATTGATATACGTGTTCCAACCTCTGATACTTTGCAAGGTTCTGATCCTTTCCATAAGAAACCAAATTGGTCATGCGTTTACACCAGCATCAAATTAGATAATGGTATTGAAGGATTGTCTGTTTGTTTTACTTCAGGTGCAGGCAATGATTGGATCGCCTATGGGGTTAGAGATATCGCAAAACTTTTTAAAGACTTTGAATTTATTAAATTTATAAATGACCCTGGCTCAGTATATAAGTTAATTAATGATCATCATCAGCTTAGATGGTTAGCTGATGGTGTTAACAGAATGGCCATGGGAGCAATAATTAACGCTTTATGGGATGCATGGGCTAAAGTTGAAAAAAAACCCATGTGGAAACTATTAGTCGATATGACACCCCAAAAGTTAGTAGATACAATTGATTGGCGTTACATGGAGGATGCATTGACTAGAGATGAAGCTTTAGAAATCTTGAATGAGAAAAGCCATGAGCATAGAGATCTTGAGATAAAAATGCAACACAAAGGACCTAAAGCATATTCTACTGCTGGGTGGCTTGGGCTTACAGATGAAGAAATAGCTAAAACTATAGAGACCATGCAAGATCAAGGATTTGACTGTTTTAAAATGAAAGTGGGACAAAACTTAAATCATGACAAAGAGAGGCTCAGCTTTATAAGAGGCATAATTGGAGATGATTCTAAGTTAATGGTTGACTGTAACCAGGTTTGGGGAGTAGATGAGGCCATAAATTATATGACTGAGTTAAAAGATTTCAAACCAATCTGGATCGAAGAGCCAACTGCACGTGATGATGTCCAAGGACATATTAAGATATCTAAAGCATTAAAAAAATTTAATATTAAGGTTGCCTCTGGTGAGCAAGTTCCATCACCTGTGATATTCAAACAGCTTCTTCAGCATCAAGCTATTGGTTATTGTCAAATAGATGCAACCAGGCTTGGTGGTGTTAATGATGTTCTCGCTGTCATTTTACTTGCAAAAAAATATAAAGTGCCTGTATGTCCACATGGAGGAGGCATTGGCTTATGTAATATGATATTACATTACGCTATTTGGGATCAGATAAAAGTTGCAAGCCACTCAACTAACCAACTCGTTGAATATGCCGAGTTTCTTCAAGATGAAGTTTTTATAAATCCAATTCAGGTGAAGGATGGCTCCTATATAACACCACAATCATATGGTTGGGGCTTAGAAATGCATAAAGAATTCTTGAGAATGTATGAATATCCAATAGGTGATATATGGAAAGATAGAGTCGCCTCTGGAAGCATTACTTTTTTACCATGATTATGAAATATGATGTTGTAATTAGATGCAGAAACGAAATGGAATGGCTTCCAAGAGTAATTTCTTCACTAAATAATCAATCTATTAAGCCATCTAAAATTATACTTGTTGATAATTCAAGTGATGATGGCTCTGCAGAGTTTGCAAAGAAAAAAAACTGTGTTGTTCTCAAATATGATAAGGATGAGTTTAATTATAGTTATGCTCTAAATTTAGGAATAAAAGAAACTTCTGCAGAAGAGATTTTAATTCTTTCTGCGCATTGTGAGCTTATGACAGAAGGATCAGTGCAAAACATGATTGAAGTTCGTCACGCTTATAAAGCTGCCGGCGTTTTTGGAAGACAAGTTCCAACCATCAACAGTAACCCAATTGATACAAGAGACTTAATAACTGTTTTTGGACGGGAGCGAATTGTATTTGAAAGCCATCCTTTTTTTCATAATGCATTTTCTTTAATAGACAGGGCCGCGTGGGAGGTTTGTCCGTTTGATGAAAATCAAAACGGTGTTGAAGACAGGTTTTGGGCGAGACAGCAAGCAATGAAAGGTCGAAAAATAGTTTATGAACCTGACTCGATTGTTTTTCACGAACATGGACTAAATCAGGGAGCTTCAATGAACCGAGCTCTTAGAGTTTGTAAATCTTTAAAAGATCTTCATGATGATGATGTTTTTGCTTGGCCAAAATTTGGAAAATAATTAAAGGTATAAGATTGTGTTTAATAAATTTTTTATTTTCTTACTAATTGTTTAAATAAAATTGATCTAAAATGAAAAAAATTATTTGGATAGATGTTGGCACACATTTTGGTCAGGAGTATAGTTCCATTTTTGGTTCAAATTATGCATTCTTTATTCATGCACTTAAACGGATAATTGGTAAAAAGATTCTAAATCGAGGAAAATTTGTTGGGTTTAAAGGTTTGAGAGATATTATTTCTTCAAGAGCAAGGATAAGAAAAAGATTCGATGCATTTTACACAGTCTTCGTAGAAGCTAATCCAAAAATTGCCTATACGCAAAATATTTATCTTGATGCTTCAATGGTTTTTAATCTAGCTTTAACCGATGGTGATGAAGGTTCACCACTTTCAATAACAAAACTATATCTCGGAGATGGGAGTGAGCTATCTCAAGGTAGTTCTGTTTTTCTTGAAAAAGAAAATGTTCAAAAGAGCTCTTATGTAACAACTTTAGGTGTGTCTAGTGTTACTTTTTTTAGTGAACTGCAAGCATATTTTGAAAAAAAATTTAAAGATTATGATGTTATTCTTCGATTGAATTGTGAAGGAGTGGAAGATGACGTAATTTACGCTGCATATAAAAGTTTTGGAAAAAAATTAAAATTAATTTGTGGCTCACTCAAAGATGTTGAGGGAGTAAAAGGATTGGAATCTGCTCAAAGGCTTGATAAGTTTATAAAAGATAATAGATTATTATTTGTTAATTTTAACTCGGGAATGATAAGTTGGCCTGAAGCACATGCTGCAATTCTAAACTTACTTGAGGAAAACCAAAATCCTAAAGATTAATAGCCTATTTAAAATTAAAATTTCATTTTTATTTCTTAAGCAAACAATGCTATTTTCTCTAAAATTAATTTGAACTATGACTAAAATCTTAGCATTCGATTCCGTGTATATGGTAAGTCCTCTTAGAAAGTTGTACATGAAATTAATAAGGAGAATTTTTAAAAGAAAAAAAATTTCTAATAATATTTTAGTTTTATATCGACTAGACCGTGATAATGTCCTGATTCGTGAGAAGCAAAATATAAGCGGGATGTCAATTGAACTGCATAAAGATCATATCGAGGCATTGAGTATTGAGTTTTATGAGTATTTAAGGAATGCTGATATTTGCAATAATTTGGTAATCAAAGATCTTAAAATTTATAACTTATACACAAGGCAGGTAAAGCTTAAATTAGCTAGTTTATTAAGATGTGCTTATAGAATCCAAAAATTATCAATTGATGGAAGGGAAACTCTTGAGATCATTACAGACAGACAAACAGCGTCAATCATGAATAAGACTTTCTCATTTTTACAATACGATCCAGTTAATATCATTTGGAAAACCAATAGACTATTAACCTTTTGCATCACAGTTAACTCATTTTTAATGAGAGTGGCTGCTGTTCTTAAAATGATAACTGTTCAAAGTGAACTTCCAAAGGATTACTTTTATAAAGAAAATGATACCAATTTGCCTACAGTTTTAATCACAATGCCTAAGAGGAGACCAGAAGATTTTTATTTAACTTATGTTAAAGAATTAGAAAAGCAATTTAATATTGTTCTTTATAGCACTGGATTCTTAGAGACCACTCCAAAAGAGTATGAGCGGATAAGGATTAAACAGAGACCTGGTTTCTTGAGAGGCTTGTTTGATTTAAAAAATATTTGTTTTAATGCAGATAGTTACATCGCAGACGTTCTAATTATTTTTGAAAAGCATTACAACCTTAATTTAAGTATAGATGTTGTCAATTCAATCTTCTCTAACAAAATTGATGCGCATGTAAGTAGGTTGCAAACAAATGTAGTAGATAATCTTCTAGCAATTGAAGCTAAAAGAAGAGGAATTTTTATTTTAGGTGATCTGATGGAGGAGATTTTTTATTGTGATTCTGCTATTTGCTCTTCCGAGTCAGAAAATACAAAGCCTTTCAGATTATCTCTTGCTGATGAGAGCGATGTTTCATACAAAGGAGACAATTCTTTAATTAACTATCGCCTTAAAAATTTTAACATAAATCAAGATGATTACTTGCATGCTTTACTAGGACTTAACAAGCAATCTAAGATAATATTTTATGCTTCAGATCCTTCAAAAGAGGAATCTCAGCGTTATTTAACGGAGCGGTTTCTTTTTGATTGTTTTCATCGTTTAAAGGAATTTATTCTGGTAATTAAAACTCATCCTCAGGATGATGGAAGAATTACTAATTATGCATACTTTGATTCTAAAAACCCCTCTAATGTGATTTTGATTGGAGACATAGCTCAAAAAGGGAGAATTAATTCAAGTAATTTCATGCTATTTAAAAACTTTGATTTTAATGCAGCCATAAGCTCTTGTAATGGATTTTTGACTGCGTCATCAAGTTCAGTACTTCAAGCATTAATGTTAGGTGTTAAAGCTGGCATTATTGATAAATTTGATAATGGTCATTACGACTATCTTGTTAATTATAAAGCTTGTAGATTAATCAACAGTGAAGAAAGTTTACAATCTTTTTTAGAAGGTAAAAAATTAGAAATATCAGAAGAAGCACTCGCTTACTGTGGATTAAAAGATGAAAATATAAATTTTAATTTAGGAGAGCATTTGATTAAATGCTATGAAGAATTTCATGCGAATTAGTAAAAATTATATAAACAGTTTCGAGATAGTATGAGCATATACACTGTAAAAAGATATTCTTTATATAAATTTATCGGATTATCTTTTGCACTAATCTATGGATTTTTTATAGTTGGATCCCTGCAGTACTTATATTCTGTAGGTAGTGGAGACATTAATGCTTATATAGATTTTTTTGAAGATATTGATATTTTTACTACGTATAATGAATATTCAATTAGAGGAGATGGAGTATTTCGCGTCTTAGTAATTTTTATAGGTAATTACTTTAATTTAGAACCTATAACAGTATTAAGTTATTTCGCTTTTATTATGTCATCTTTGATTTTTTGCATATATGCAATACATATCAGATCCACAAAGTATTTGATTTATATATTACCTATATTTCTTATGATCTTCTTCACACCTATGGTATCAAATTTATTTGCCTCCGGTATAAGATCTGGTATTTCATTTACAATACTCATGATATCTTTCATATACTTTAAAGGATTGCCGAAGTATATTTTATTTGGATTATCTAGTGTTATTCATTTGTCTATGATGCCAATCATAGCTTTGTATATTTTATATCATATGCTCAAGAGGGTAAGAATAAAATCACCATTCATAGTTCCTTTATTTATATTAGTTTTAATTTCATTTTCAATTGTTATAGCCTCGAACATACTCAACTTTAATGTTACACCAATCAACTCAAGTAATCTCTTCAATGTTTTAATTCTATTTCTTGCGTTATTAATGATATTTTCAAGCAAAAAAGTGTTCAAAAATGTTTATGGATTTATATCCATAGGAATGATTTTTATTTACTTGTTTGGATTTATTATTGACCTTTCTTTTTCAAGGTACATAGGGAATGCAATTATTTTGTATTTATTTTTCCTTATTAATAAAGGAGAATTAGGAACAATTCAGGTGTTCACAGCAGGATACATACCTTTCTTTTTTCTAGTATCATTTTATGCCATTTCAAATACCTCATAGCTCTTCTTAATGAAGAAAAATATTGTCATTATTGTTAGCGCTATGAATATGGGTGGTGCTCAGAGAGTAGTATCAATTCTATGTAATTATTGGTCCCAACATGGACACAACGTTACACTTATTTCAACGTTTTCTGGAGGTAAAGAACAATACTATAAATTGAATAAAGATGTGACTTTAGAAAAAGTGACTGATAGTCCCTTGTTATCAAAAATAAAAGTATGGAATCTTATTTGGAAGTTAATTAATCTTCGGAAGTTGATCAAGAATCAAAATCCTGATGTAGTTATTTCATTTCTAGCAAGAGTTAACGTTGCTTCTGCTTTATCAATGATAGGTATTAAGTCTCCTTTGATTATATGTGAAAGAACTTGGCCTCCTTTTGCCTCCTTAAATAACAAGTTTTTAAAAATATATAAGATTTTATTTAGAAGTGTCGATAGAATAATAGTTCAAACTGTCAAAAGTAAAGATTGGTTGACTCATAACTTCCCTTCTAATGATGTTAATGTAATTCCAAATCCAGCAGTATATCCTGTACCTTTAAGCAATGAGAGATCGATACAACCTAACGCTATCATTTCACAAAATAAAAAAGTAATTCTTGCTTCAGGCAGATTGCATAAATACAAGCAATTTGATTTATTGATAAAAGCATTTCTAAAGTTAAAAGAAAAGCACTTAGATTGGGACTTAGTAATATTAGGTAACGGTGAGGAAAGAGACAATCTCAACCAAATGACAAGGAATTTCGGCATAACTGATAGGGTTCATTTTCCAGGAAGTGTTGGTAATATCAGCGAGTGGTATGAAAGAGCAGATTTATTTGTATTAAGCTCTATTGTAGAAGGTTTTCCTAATGTGTTGCTAGAGGCCCTTACATATGGCTTACCTTGCATTAGTTTCGATTGTAATACTGGCCCAAGAGACATAATTCAAGATGGATTTAATGGAATTTTGGTTGATCCCAATGAAAAAGAATTGGGTCTTTCAAATGCCATTGATAAAATTATTGTAAATCAAGAATTACGACTCAATCTGTCTAAAAATTCTATCCTGTTAAGAAAAAAATATTCAATTAGTAATATTATTCAAAAATGGAATAACATTTTAGATATCTGACATTGATAAGCTATTATTAGAATCGATGTATTTAATGTAATGGTGATTTTTTTATGAAAAAAGTTTCAGAGCTATTCGACAGTAGATCAAAAAAATATAATGATATTTATACAGACGCTCATTCAAAAAAATTACTTCATCAAGAAAAGAAAGTTCGAGCCGAGACCGTAAAGGAATTAGTGATTAATTATTTACCACCAATCAATAATGGGATTGTGGTTGATGTTGGTTGCGGTATGGGAAATGTCCTTCTAAATCTCAGAGAGAGTGGTCTTAAAGCAGAAATGTATGGCGTAGATATTTCCAAAGAGATGATACGTTTAGCAAATAGTAATTTGAACGAAGTTGGATATGAAAATATTAATTTTACAATCGGCAGCATAGAAGACATAAAAGTGAGCGCAAATTTGGTTTTATCTCTTGGTGTTGCAGGCTACCATCATAAACAAGCAGAATTTTTAGCTGGATTATCAAGTCTTGTAGACACTAATGGCTATCTAATTTTTTCTACCGCAAACGGCGATTCTTTTTTGAGGCTGACAAGACGTTATTTATCAAAAATACATAGTTATATTACTGGAAAAAAGAAAGTAGAATTTTCATCTATAAAAGATAAGCATGTAGAAAGTTTGCTCACAAATAATGGATTTAGAGTACAAAAGAAAATTTATATAACTTTTGGGCTTGGATTGTTTGCTTCATCAATAGAGTGTTCTATTGATAGGTGGTTTTTTAAAAACTTTAGAAATAGCTTTATAAGCAAATATTTATCATTAACTGTATTATATGTTTATAAGAGAGTTGATTAATATACTTAATAGTCATCACACCTTTCTTTAAATAATTTGTGATACATAGAACAGTTAGGGATAAACATTTATGAAATTACTTCGTTTAACGCCCACTCTTAAAGCTACAACAACTGCTTATAATCAGTTTTCACTTGGATTCAAAGATAAAATAATCCAAACTGTGGGCTCCCTTGAAAAGGATGAGGTGCCTATAGATGAAAAAATAACTATCTTCCATGGCGATGGCTCTGTTTTTCAACTTTTTAAACTTATAAAAAGAAATATTAATAAAGTTGATTATGATATTGTTCATATTCATAACTCAATAACAGGAATAATATTCATATTAGCAATTTTCCCTTTTAAACTTAGTTTGTTAAAAAAGACTGTATTCACAATTCATAACAGTTGGAATGTATTTAAAACAAGAAATCAATTTTTAAATATTATTGTTATGTTGTTCTCAAGGAGGGTTTGTACTTGTGGAAAATCAAGTCAGAATAGTCTACCTAAAATAATTAAGTTCTTTTTTAATAAAAAAATTAAAGCTATAACTAATGGTTTTGATAATAGGCGCATTGACAGGGTAGCTAGTAATAATTTGCAGGTATCCCATTTCGATATAAATTCAAAAGTTAAAATTGTTTATGTAGGCTCCCTAACTGATACAAAAAATCAGATAGCACTTCTAAAGGTATTAAATTCATGCAATATAGAAGCAGAAATAATCTTTTTAGGAGATGGAGTAAATAAACAAAGCTTAATTGATTATTCAAAAAAAGTTGTTCCATCTATTAAGATTTCTTTCAAAGGTTGTCTACCAAGAAATGTAGCAATTGAGCATATGCTTGAGGCGGATGTTTTCATTTCTTTGTCAAAGGGAGAAGGTTTGCCAATCGCAGTTTTGGAGGCTATGTATTGTGGTTGTTTTTTGATTCTGTCAACAATACCACCCCATAAAGAAGTTTCTCCTCCATCTGATCGCTGTATTTATGTAGATAAAGACAATGAAGAAGAAATTATTAATTCCTTAAATTATGTTGCAAAAGAAATATGTAAACTCAAGGATCAAAGGGGTATGTCAAGGGAGCATTCCTTAGAAAGATTTGGCCTCAATAATATGCTTGAAGGTTATATGGAAGTTTACAAATCTGTTAACTCGGACAGATAGTGAAATTAATTAAACATTTTTTCTATCAAAAGTTGTTAAAAATATAATTCATATCAATGCTAATAATGGAGTTTATAATTTGTTAGAGTTTCTTAATGTTCTTGAAAGATCTAATGTCAGTTATGTAAGCTGGAAGAATAATCATGAACTCAATTTTGCACTTACAGGAGGATGCGATCTTGATATTCTTATCTTCAATACTTCAATTTGTGATTTCAACATTATTGCACACCAAAATGGTTGGATTGAGATGGAGAATCCAGTAGCCAAATTTAACTCTATTTACCATTATTTTAAGGTTAATAAAGATTCAACTATCAATCATCTACATGTATATTTTGAGTTAATAACTGGGGACGGTTGGATTAAAGAATATAATTTTCCTCTGAAAGATTTTTTATTCACGAATCGTGAAAGTGACAAAAGAAGTGGAGTTTTCATATTGAACAGAAATGCTCAAGCCTACATCTTTTTTATAAGACATCTTATAAAATCTGGCTCACTTTTTTCACGATATATATACAAAAGAGATCTTGACTCCTACAGAGAAGAGTGGTCGAAATGCGGTGTTTCAGCTGATGATCTTCATGGAATAGGGCCAATTTCCATAGACGACTATATTAAAGATTCAGGCCTAAACCAAAAGTTTCAACAACCAAAATATATGGTAGCTTTCAATTTTCGTCAGTATTTACGTCAGTATTTGCGATATAAAACCTTAACTCTTATGTTTCGACGAAATATAAGCTTTTTTCGAAGATTATTTAATAAATTGATAAGTAGGAACAAAAAAAAATTTATCGGTGGTGGGATTGTTGTAGCGATATCGGGATCTGATGGAGCTGGTAAGTCTTCAATGATAGTTGGTTTGAAAGATCTTTATAGCTCGTTCTTAGATTGTAAGATTTATGCTTTAGGAAAACCACAGGGAAAGCTTCTTGAGCTAGCAAGATCTTTAATTAGAAGAAGAGATAGAATTGAATCGAAACATTCACATACTTTAAAAAAACAATCGTCTTTGAAAGATGCTGTTCTTGCCTGTATTTTAGCTTTTTTAAGATTACGAAAGGCATCGATTGCAGTTAGAAAAGCACGCGGGGGCAATATGGTCCTTGTTGATAGGTGGCCCACCAATAGTCATGGAAAAATGGATGGCCCAAAAATTATCAATTATAAGACTAGAAACTCTTTAGTAAGCTTTCTTGCTTCGGTAGAGCAAAGCATTTATGAGAAAATTCCTGAAGCAGATCTTTGCTTTTATTTAGAAGTTGATATTGATGATGCATTAAAACGAAATCATGAAAGAGTTAAAGATGGAAAAGAAAGTGACGAAGAAATAGTTATGCGGCACCAAAATAACCAGCAAACAATTCCAATTTGTAACAAGTTGATAAAGTTTTCTAATACTGGGACTTATAAAGAAATGCTACCGAAGCTGGCGTATGACATTTGGTGCGAAATTGCTACATTTAAACAGAGATTTTAGCAGTGAATATTGAACTAGATAAGTGGCTTTTAGATGCTCTCAAGATTGGTAGTTCACACAGAGTTGTAATTGAAGCTTTTGGTACTCCAGGATCAGGAAAATCATATTTTTCTAATGACCTTTTTACGCGAGCTAGTGAAAATGATGAGCATCTTGTATATCACTCTATAGATCAATACCATAAAAACCGCTTACTACGCATAATATCTAAATTATCCTTAATATTAAGATCTTGTTGGTACCGATGGGATTTGTTTAGAGCGGCTTTCAGAATTATATTTAGTTTTGGCGGAGTAAAATTTTTGAAGAGAATAAAATTGATTTTTAATCTTTTATTAATATTTTCTGTAATTCAATTACGTTCTGAAAAAGGTAGTCCAATTCTGTTTGATCAAGGCATCTTTCAAGCATTGTGGTCTTGTTGTTACTATCAACAGCTCTCGATTGGACCTAAACAAATAGATTTTCTAGGATTTTTGATTAACCAACTAATAGAATGTCTTGATATAAAGCTCTTATTAATAGTTTATGTGTCTGCCTCAAAGGAAGTAATTGTTAATGGTCTCGAAACTAGATTAGCAAAAGGAAGCAGTGAACTTAATTCACTTAAAGATGATTTAATTGAGAAGGGTATATGCGCTACTTCGAATATGAAAAATATTATTAATGAAATTATGGATTCAAATCCAAAGATTAAATTTATTGAGATACCTCGATAGTGTCTCGTGTTTAAATAATAAAGGATACTAATGACTAAAATCTTTATGTTTGTAAATGTAGATTGGTTTTTTTTGTCTCACAGACTGCCAATCGCAGAGGTTGCTAAAGACAAAGGAGTCGAAATGACAGTTTTTGCTGATTTCACTTCACCCCATGAAAATAATGAATATAAAGGTTTTTCATTTCTTCAAAGCCCTATAAAGAGAAAGTATTCAAGTCTGTACTCTTCGTTCAAGGAGTTTCTTAAAACTATTCAGCTAATCAAACGTGAGCGTCCTTCAGTGATTCATGCGGTAACAATAAAGCCAATAATCCTTTTAGGAATTATTTGCTTTATTTTGAAGATACCATTTATAGCTTCGATATCAGGCCTTGGACCTGGATTTTCACCTACTAATTTCTTAAGCAAAACTCGATTATTCATAATCAAATCAATATACAAAATAATATTTTCTTCTGAGCAATCCAGAGTTATTTGCCAAAGTTCGCATGATGCTGGAATACTTTTAAACAATGGATTAGTAACAAATGAAAAAATTATAATAGTTGAAGGCTCTGGTGTTGATCTTGAAGAATATAAATTTCAAAAAAGAGAAATGCATGGCCCAATTAAAGTTTTAATGGCATCTCGTTTATTAAAAGACAAGGGAGTAAGAGAGTTTTGTGAAGCTGCAAGAAAAATACAAGAAAAATACAATTTCAAGATCAATTTTAGCTTAGCAGGTCCTATCGATTATGAAAGCCCTGGATATTTAACTAAAGAACAAATTGCAGAAATGTGCTTATCAAACAAGGTTGAATTTATTGGGAATAGAAGTGACTTAAAAGATATCCTTGCCGAGAGTCATATATTTATCTTGCCATCCTATTACGCTGAGGGAATTCCAAAAGTATTGCTGGAAGCTGCAGCAAGTGGTTGTGCTGTTATTACAACTGAGCATCCAGGATGTCGTGACGCGATTATTCCTGGAAAGACAGGCATATTAATTCCTCCTAGAGACATCTTTTCTTTAATAAATGCTCTTGTCAATATGGTGTCTGATCGAGATTTGATAGAATCAATGGGTAAAGCAGGGCGATTGATGGCTGAACAAAAATTTTGTGTCTCGAAAGTAATTGAAAAACATTACGCCCTTTATCAAACACTCAACAAAGATAAATGAGATTTGTTTTAAGAGTATTAGGCAAGATTCAATGAAAATTTTATTAACAGGTGGAAATGGATTTATTGGACAGCATCTTCAAAAGAAACTTCATGATCATGATTTGGTGCTAACTTCACGAGGAAATATGCCTGATAATTCTGTCAAATATTTTAAAAAAAATCTATCAAGCAAAGAAAATTTTGCAGATTGCCTCAAAGATGTTGAAGTTGTCATTCATACCGCTGCAATAGTCCATAAAATGAACAATACTTCAAAAAATTCGTCGTTAGAATATATGGAAACAAATTGTTTAGGAACTTTGAATTTAGCAAAACAGGCTGCTAATTTTGGTGTAAAACGATTTATTTTTTTAAGTTCAATAAAAGTAAATGGGGAGCGAACACAGCCTAATATGCCATTTAGATTTGATGATTTAAGAAAAGCTGAAGATGATTATGCTAAATCAAAAGCTGAAGCTGAAATAGGTTTACTTCAAATCGCAAAAGAGACACAGTTAGAGGTTGTAATTATAAGATCTCCATTGGTATATGGACCAGGTGTAAAAGCTAACTTTGCAGCTCTTTTAAATCTGGCATCAAAAAATTTGCCTTTACCTTTCGGTTCTATTAAAAACAAAAGAGGTTTTGTTGCAATTGATAACTTAGCAAGCTTAATTATTTCTTGTATAGATCATCCAAAAGCTGCAAATCAGCTTTTTCTAGTTAGCGATGATAACGATATTTCAACATCTGAGCTATTTACTATAATGGTTGAGGCTTTTGGAAAAAAGCCAAGGATATTTAAGGTAAGCCCTGGGCTTTTAAAAATAGTAGCTAGTGTAATTGGCAAAAAATCTATTACTGATCGTTTATGTGACGATTTAAGGATAGATATTAAACATACCAAAAAGACTCTAAACTGGAATCCAGTAGTATCGACTCATGAGGGTGTTAAGCTTTGTATTCCAAGGATAATTAATAGAAAATAAAGGTTTAATATGGATTTACTATCACTAATCGGTCGCGATTCAGAACTTTTTTCTTCAGATATTGTAAGTCATGAAGATGCTCTAAAAATTATTATACAAAAATCTCGGTTCTTGATAATTGGCGGTGCTGGCACAATTGGACAATCTGTAACTCGAGAAATTTTTAAACGTGACCCTAGAATTCTTCACGTTGTTGATATCTCTGAAAACAATATGGTAGAACTTGTTCGAGATCTTAGAAGTACAGAAGGTTATGGTAGTGGTGAATTCAAGACATTCGCAATTGATTGCGGATCTATAGAATTTGAAGCATTGGTCAATGATCAGGGCCCATATGATTTCGTATTTAATTTATCTGCACTGAAACATGTAAGAAGCGAAAAAGACCCATTTACGCTCATGCGAATGATAATCGTCAACGTATTCAATACAGTGAAGACATTACGTATGTCCAGAGAAATGGGAGCTAAAAAGTATTTTTGTGTATCAACTGATAAAGCGGCTAATCCAGTCAACATGATGGGAGCTAGCAAGCGAATAATGGAAATGTTCTTGATGCGCGAAAGTCTAACACAAGATATTTCAATGGCACGCTTTGCAAATGTAGCATTTTCAGATGGCTCTTTGCTTCATGGGTTTAATCAACGATTCCTGAAGAGACAGCCTTTTTCAGCTCCAAATGATGTGAGACGTTACTTTGTAACACAACAGGAATCTGGCGAACTCTGTTTGCTGTCTGGCTTACTTGGAGAAAATAGAGATATTTTCTTTCCAAAATTGAGTGAAAAATTGCACTTAATTACTTTCTCTGAAATAGCAAAAAGTTATCTCAAAGAACGAGGCTACAAACCTTATGAATGTCAATCTGAAAAAGAAGCTCGCGATAGAGCAGAAGAGCTTATAGCTAAAAAGTGTTGGCCGTGCTACTTCTTTACAAGTGATACAACTGGTGAGAAGGATTTTGAGGAGTTTTTTACCGACAAAGAAGATTTAGATATGAATCGATTTGAGACGGTTGGGATTATCAAAAATCAGCCTATATTTGATGAGACTAAATTGGATGAATTCATGGTTGGAATTGATTTTTTAAGAGAAAAAGGTACTTGGACTAAAGAAGATATTATTAGACTATATTTTGGAATTCTTCCTGAATTTTCACATACACATAAAGAGACAGGTAAATACTTAGATCAGAGAATGTAAACATGATTCGTTTTTTTGACGTTTTATTATCGGCAATAACGTTATTGTTACTTTCACCATTATTTTTACCTATTGTAATCTTGTTAAGATTTACTGGTGAGGGAGAGATATTTTTCTTACAAGAACGAATCGGTAAGGACGGAAAAAAATTTGAATTATTTAAGTTTGCGACTATGTTAAAAAATAGTCCAGATATTGGAACTGGCACAGTTACAATGAAAAATGATCCTAGAGTACTCCCTCTTGGTAGATTTTTACGTAAAACTAAGATAAATGAGCTTCCGCAGTTATTGAATATATTTTTTGGTGATATGAGTGTTATAGGCCCTAGGCCATTAACCTCTCAAGCCTTTGAAACTTATTCAGATAATACCAAATGCCTTATAAAAAAAGTTAGGCCAGGCTTATCAGGGATAGGATCTATTGTATTTCGAGCTGAAGAAGAAATACTGCATGGGGCAAGCGGCTCCATTGATTTTTATGAAAATGTTATTGCTCCATATAAAGGAGAACTCGAGGAGTGGTTTGTCTTAAATAAAAGTCTTTATATATATTTTGTCGCTATATTTGTTACAGCTTGGGCAGTTCTCATTCCTAACACAAAATTAACATGGAGAGTTTTTAAGGATTTACCAGAGCCACCAAATGACTTAAAGCAGGTGTTAAATTTTACTGATTAATTTCTTAAATAAAAAATAGATTTAAAAAAGCTGCATTATGCAGCTTTTTTGTTTGTAGATTTTTTAAAGTTCTTTATTAGCCATAAGACATATATAATGAATAAAATTTAATGCAATGATTCAATTTAAAAACTTAAATCAAGAAGAACCATATTTGCTATTCAAGAGCAAATACGATGAAGCTTATAGCGCAGGACAAAAAGTTATCGAGGCTATCTCAATTTCGACTTTTGAAAATAAAACTAACGAGGTAGATTCTAGGTTCGTAAACCTTAAATTTGTATCAGAGAATGAGTTTATATTTTTTAGTAATTATAAATCTCCAAAAGCAAATTCTTTCGAAACACATAACCAGATAGCTGCACTAATATATTGGTCTAGCATCAATGTTCAGATTAGAATGAAAGCAAAAATAAAAAAAATGTCAAATGATTATAACCAAAGATATTTTGAAAATAGGTCAAAAAAAAAGAATGCGCTAGCCATTTCTTCTAATCAATCGAAGCCAATAAATTCATATAAACAAGTCATAGAAAATTATAATAAATCATTAAATAATGATAATTTAAAAAAATGTCCAGAGTACTGGGGAGGATATTCATTCACTCCTTACTATTTTGAATTTTGGGAAGGTCATGAATCAAGGCTTAATAAAAGAGAGATTTTTGAAGAGATTGATGGTTGTTGGAGACATTCATTTGTTCAGCCATAAATATTGCCAAATTTAATATTTAGTATAAAATCCAACTAAAAATGAAAGTCACAAAATTCTATTCAAAAATTGTAAAGCTATTGCTAAAATCTTAATGCATCATATTTTGTCCTTTACGCAATCCTAAATATTCTTAATGGTTTCATCAAAGAATAAAAATACTCCTATAAATGAAAACATAAGAGCGGAAGAAGTTATGCTTATTGGAGCTAATGGAGATAAAGTAGGGCTTATGTCATTAAGCGAAGCGCTCGAATCTGCAAGAGCAGCATCATTGGACTTGGTGCAAGTTTCTCCTTCTGACTCTAAACCCATTGTTTGTAAACTTTTAGATTATGGAAAACATCTATTTGACAAGAAAAAGAGTAATTCCTCATCTAAGTCAAAGATCAAAAGAAATACTACAAAAGAGATAAAATTTAGACCTTCCACAGATGTTGGTGATTACAATATCAAATTAAAAAAAATAAAAAGCTTTATTCTTAATGGAGATAAGACTAAAATAAGCGTCCGATTTAGAGGTAGGGAGATTTTAAATAGTGAAATGGGCCTTAAATTATTAAATAAAATAAAAGTTGAGTTAGAAAATATTGCTCAAGTTGATCAGGATCCTTCATTAGAGGGTCGTCAATTGCTAATGATTCTATCTCCTTTAAAAAAGAAAAGTTAATTCAAAATAAAATTTTGTTATGGGATATAAACTTAAAACACACTCAGGGGCTGCTAAAAGGTTTAAAAGAACCGGCTCTTCCGTAAAAAGTAGAAGTGCAAATAGAAATCATATTCTTACTAAGCAATCTACAAAAAGGAAAAGACATAATAGAGGTCTAAATAAGTTAACAGGTACAGTGCTTAAGATGGCTTCCGCATTAATTAAAAGGTAGTAGATATGCCAAGAGTAACAAAATCAGTAACAGCAAAAGCAAAACATAAGAAAGTCTTAAGTGCTACCAAAGGTCATTACGGTGCAAGAAGTAGACTGTATAAAACGGCTAAGCAGTCTAATATTAAATCAATGCAATATGCATTTAGAGATAGAAAGAATAAAAAAAGAGCTTTTAGATCTTTATGGATTTCAAGAATTAACGCAGCATCAAGGTCTTTAGAAGTGCCGTATTCTAAGTTAATGAATGGAATGTCTTCAAAAAATATTATCTTAGATAGAAAAATTCTTTCAGATATAGCCGTATATGATTCTTCTACTTTCGAAAAGATAGTCCACTTAGCTCTAAAATAATTTTTTAGTTAAATGCCATCATTTAACATTAAGCCCCCAATTTTGAATCACGAGCTTGGAGGTTTACATCCTATTACACAAGTTAAAGATTTTTTGTTAAATCTATTAAAAGAAGTAGGTTTTAACGAGGTAGATGGACCTGAAATAGAATCTGAAGAGTACAATTTTGATATGTTAAATATCAAAGAATCCCATCCAGCAAGACAAATGCATGACACGTTTTATGTAGAAAATAAGACTAGTGTTTTAAGAACTCACACTTCCCCTGTTCAGATTAGAAGTATGCTTAATTCCAGTCCTCCATTAGCTATCGTTTCGGCAGGAAAGGTATACAGAAAGGATGATGATGCAACTCATTTACCAATGTTTCATCAAGTTGAAGGAATATATGTAAACAAGGAGGTGAATTTTGCTCAGTTAAAAGACTTAATCTATAAAATTGTTTATGGGATCTTTGGTGAAGAGGTCAAAATTAGATTTAGACCTTCATATTTTCCATTTACAGAGCCTTCAGCTGAAGTCGATATATTATCTGAAAATGGAAAATGGCTTGAAATATTAGGATGCGGCATTGTTAATCCAATTGTTCTCGAAAATTGTAAAATAGACACAAAAAAATTTAGCGGTCTTGCTTTCGGTTTAGGCGTTGAAAGAATTGCTATGCTCAAATATGAGGTAAATGATATAAGAGATTTCTATAAATCAAATTTAGATTTTTTACGTCAATTTAAATGAAAATAGCATACGAACATTTAATAAAATTTATTCCATCTAGACCCAGTATTGAGAATATTTCAGAAAAGTTTTTTCAGCTAGGCCATGAGCATGAAATAGAAAACAATATTTTTGATATGGAGCTAACACCAAACAGAGGAGATTGCTTATCAATTAATGGTTTATTAAGAGATTTATCAGTTTTTTATGAGATTACGCCCAATAATGAGATATATACAGATGATATTAAGTCTTTGGACATAAACTTTGTTAATAACTCTCAAGAAGCATGTCCAAGTATCTCTTTTTTAAAAATTAAAATACAAGGTGAGGTAAGTGCATATAAAGGTATATTTCAAGACTATTTTGATGACCTAGACGTAAATAAAAATAATTTCTTCACTGATATTTCTAACTACATCTCATACGAGACTGGACAGCCCACACATTGTTATGATGCTGAAAAAGTTACAAGTTTAATTTCACTAGAAACTTCTGTCGAAGAATATGAATTTAAAACTTTATTAGATAAAACAATTAAATTGGAAGATGAAAATCTTGTATTTGTTCAGAATGATGAAGTTATTAATCTAGCTGGTGTGATGGGTGGAAGTGGTACAGCATGTTCTAAAGATACGAAATCTGTAATTGTAGAATGTGCGTATTTTAATCCAGAAAATGTAATCGGTCAGTCAATTAAATATGATATTAAGTCAGACGCAGCTCATAAATTTGAAAGAGGTGTTGACCCACTGTGTCATGAAAAAGTACTAAGAAGATTCCTTAAAATTGTTGACGAGCACGCAACCATAAAAAACGTAGAAATCTTTAAGAGAGATTATATAAGCCATAATTCAACTGAAATCCCTTTTAGCATAGAACGCATAAATAATATTTTAGGACTTTCATGTAATTCAGAAGAACTCCAAGATTATCTTACTAAATTAGGCTTCAATATAGATAAAAATAAAATTATAGCTCCATCTTATAGAAGTGATATTAAGACTGAGAATGATATTGCTGAAGAGGTAGCAAGAGTTATAGGCTATAACAATATTCCGACCCAGCCTATAAAAATTCCCAAACTAAGCAATACATCAGCTAAAAATTTGGAATTATTAGAAAATAACATAAAAACTCTACTAATAAGTGAAGGTTTTTTCGAAGTTATCAATGATCCATTTGTAAATCATGAAACAAATAATTCTATTAAATTGGATAATCCTCTAGATTCTGGAAGAAAAAATCTCAGAATTAATTTAGAAAAATCATTGATTGATAACCTTCTATACAACGAGAGAAGACAACAAGATTCTATTAAGCTGTTTGAGATCACAGATGTTTACTACATTGATAAAAAGGAACTAAAGAGCAAAAGAAAGCTTGGAATAATATGTAGCGGAAGAGTAGGAAAAAATTACCTAGATTTCTCAAGAAAAATAGATAACAAGTACCTAACCAATATATTAGAAAAATTTAATAAAAAAATTAGCTTTAATCCGCACCTCATTAATAGAGATGAATTGGAAACTAAATTAAATGATAAAATTATATATCTCGAAATTGATTTACATGAGTTAGAAAATTACGACTTTGACATTTTAGATGTAGAAAAATTTATCTTAAATAAAAATAATTTTAAAAAGTATATTCCAATTTCTTCATTTCCGTCCTCTGTAAGAGATTTATCTTTTGCAGTTGCAGATAAAGAAAAGTACCTCGATCTTCAAAATCTTCTACTAGATTACAAAGACATTCTTATAAAAGAAATATTTGTATTTGATTTTTATCATAATGAAAATAAAGATGAGATTAAAATAGGTTTTAGATTTGTTTTTCAATCAAACTCTTCGACTATTACAGAAGGAGAAGTAAATAAAATTATGAACGAAATAATTGAAAAGGCTTTATCAATACCTTCTGTTGAAATTCCTGGACTCAAAAGATAGAGTTTATAGTTATTATTTTCTTAATAAATTTACATAAGATATAATGCAATCAAAGCTAATTAGGTTTATATGACTATGAAAAAATCTTTCTTACAAAGTTTACTAGTGTGTATATTTTTAATTCCCATTGCTTATTCTCAAGAAATATCTGAAGAGTTTTTAAAAACTTTACCTCCCGGAGTCAGAAGTGATGTATTGAATAGAATCGATGACCAAGAAAAAATTACAGATCCTACTTATAGCAGTCTTCAGACACAAACAAAGATTGAAAAAAAAGAGCTTGAAGATGAAACTGCCGAAGATGACGATTTCATTAGAAATATAGATGATTTAATGGTTTTTGGTTCTGATTTTTTTAGAACATACCAGTCAACTTATATGCCAATCAATGAACCCAATCTTAGTGCAGAATACATATTAGACTTTGGGGATACCCTAGAAATTCAATTAGTTGGCCAAAAGAATTACCAACAAAAATTTGCATTACAAAGAGATGGATCAATTAATTTACCAGATATAGGTAAGGTCATATTAACTGGCTTGTCTTTAGATAATGCCTACTCCTTAATTAATGCAAAAGTCGAGTCTGCATATATTGGAACTCAAGCTTATGTTAGTTTGAGCAATATTAGAGATATAAATGTATTAGTCTCAGGTAATGCATATAACCCAGGTATTTATACTTTACCTGGGAATTCAAATATTCTTCATGCCATTTCTGTAGCTGGCGGGATAAATGAATTTGGAAGTTACAGAGAAATTAATTTAATTAGAAATCAAGAAATTATTGAAACTTTAGATATGTATGATGTTCTGATAACAGGTATTTATAATACAAAAATTACATTGCAATCTGGCGATACTATTTTTGTTAAGCCTGTTAAAAATATGATTTCCATCGATGGTGCTGTAAAGAGGCCTGCTAAATATGAGCTATTTAAAAATCAAAATTTGTCTGATGTTATTAATTATGCAAATGGTGTTGATGTTCAGGCAGATAACTCCAATATCTTTTTAGACAGAATTATAGACGGGGAGGTCAAAGCCCTCCCAATTAGTGATGTAAAAGATTTTGACAAGATTCAATCAAAAGATAGAGATAAAATTTTTATAAGAAAACATTCATTTAGACTTGTGAGTATTGAAGGTGCTATTTTAAGACCTGGAAGATATCTAATGGCAGAGGGCGAATCTATTAATGACTTGTTAAAAAAATCTGGTGGATATACATCAAACGCGTATCCTTTTGGTGCTGTCTATGAAACTGAACAAGCACTATTAATTAATAGAATGGCTAAAGATATTTTGTATGAAGAGTTTATAGATAACATCATTATAGCAAGCCAAAAAAACCCGACGGGAGGATTTGATATATCCTCGATTGTTGATCTTACTGAAAATTTAAAAAACAATTCACCTAATGGAAGAGTTGCAATAGATATTGAGAATGAAGGTTCAAATGTAATACTAAGCGACAAAGATAGACTTATAATTCCAGAAACACCGAAACATATATACATTTATGGAGAAGTTTCCTATGAAGGTGCTTTAAGATTTGAGGATTCCTATAATCTAGATAATTACATTTCTAAAGCGGGCGGTTTGAAAGACAATGCATCTGATAAAGCAATTTATGTCCTTCATCCTAACGGAGACACTCAAAGAGCAATTTTAAGAAAAAGTCTCTTTCAAAATAGCCCTGATTCTGAGCTTATTTTATATCCAGGTTCTGTAATTTTTGTTCCAAGAGGAATTGATAATTCAGCAACAAATAGATTAGCAGCTCAAGCTTATGTATCTATTCTTGGTAATATCGGTATTGCGTTAGCATCTCTTTCATCTATTAATAATAATTAAAAAGTTAAGTTTGAGTGATATTGATTCGAGAATATGAAATATATTTTTAAAATTTATTTAATAATTGTTTTTTTATTTCAAATAGAACTTAAAGCGGATAGCTTTGAATATAATTCATATAATAATCATGGTGTTATTGGACTTATTAACATGCCAACAGCAAGATTTTATGATGAGCAATCTCATGGTTTAACTATTTATGATGGTACTCCTGATCAAAAAATAACTTTATCCTCAAGCCCTTATGACTGGCTAGAGGCCTCACTTTTTTATACAAACATTCAAGGACTACCATACCCAGGTTATGAATACCAAGACTATAAAGATAAAGGTTTTAACATAAAAATAAGGTTAAAAGAGCAAGGAAATTTTCCCGCCGTAGCAATCGGAGTCATGGATATTGCAGGTACGGGCTTATATAGTTCAGAATATATCATCACTAGCTATGGCATTAATAATATTGATATGCACTTTGGATTAGGTTGGGGGACTTTAAATGGGTCTAAAGATGCAATTGAAAACCCTTTAGGTTATCTAAGTGATAATTTCAAAAATAGACCAACAGAAACTGAGGGTCAGGGGGGGCAATTTCAACCCTCTAGATATTTTTCTGGACAAACGGCATCACCATTTTATGGAGTGTCATACGCCTTGAATGACAGAACTTTATTCAAAATAGAGAAAGACACTACCCTCACAACAGATACCTTGAATTATAAAAAAGCCAAAAGCAACTACTCTGTTGGAATTGACTATGCTTTAAATGAAAATTTTGTTGTTGGATTTTCCGTTGAGAGAGGTAGCACTGCATCATTAAAATTTATTTATAAAAGTAGTCCAAAAACCTCTTATCAAAAATACAAATATCAAAATCAAGAGCAGAATAATAATAATGAAGACCAATATCAAAATTTAATTACAAATTTAGAAAGAAATGGGATCGGTGTTAATAAAGTAATTGAAACTGCGAATTCTGTAGGTCTTGAATTAACTCAGTTTACTCATTCAAATCTTCAGGTTGTTGAAGAAATTATTAAGCAAGCTGGAAAAGACTCAGGT
>MDSW01001895.1_pt1 | contig 46511 bp, 40 predicted proteins | sample 811171 | NCBI WGS metagenome assembly MDSW01 (sample SAMN05326641, study PRJNA326480) | marine metagenome | isolation source: seawater | place: Atlantic Ocean: North West | collected 2012
GCGGGCGAAATCGGAAACTGATTCCATACGTTCCATATCATCCAGCTTGTTCACGACGAGGAGCGGGGTCTTCCCCATTTTCCTGAACTTTACGGCCAGGGTTTCATCGAGCGGAACGAGTCCATCCCTGCCATCGACCACGAAAAGGAGCAGGTCGGCGGCCAAGATGGCGAAATCGGCCTGATCCTCTGTTGCCTGCTGGATTTCGGTAGGGGTCATCTCGGGCAACATCCCGATTCCTCCCGTGTCCATGAGGATGTATCCCTCCGGACTGTCGGCCACCACTACGTCGCGGGTAACGCCGGGCCGGTCGTGGACGATGGAAATTCGACGCCCGGCAAGCCGGTTGAACAAACGGCTTTTGCCGACGTTCGGTCGACCGACTATGGCAACGCTTTGCGTAAAGCTCATTTTTTGGGAAAGGGAAGGAGAAACGTTCCTGCCCGTCCTAGACCGCTTCTTGGCTCTTTCCTTCCGAGGCGAGCCTTTCGAGGAAGGACTCCATCCGGTCGGTAGCCTCGACGAGGTTTTCGTAGGAAGTTGAAAAGCTTGCCCTGACGTGACCTTTTCCATGCGACCCGAAGGCGGTCCCCGGCACCACCGCAACCTCCTTCTCGCGGAGGAGGCGATGGCAGAAATCCACTTCGTTCAAACCAGTTGGAGCAACCTCGGGAAAGGCATAGAAGGATCCCCGGGGAAGATGACAGGACAAGCCCATCTCATTGAACCGGCGAACCACGAAATCCCGTCGGCGGCAGTATTGCTCCTTCATCCGCTCTACCTCGGGGGAACCATGGGTGAGAGCCTCGATGGCGGCTTCCTGACTGAGAATCGGGGCGCACATCATGCAATATTGATGAATCTTCATCATGGCATCGATCAGCCAATCGGGACCACAGGCAAAACCAACCCGGAAGCCCGTCATGGCGAAGGCCTTGGAGAAGCCATGCAGAAGAAGGGTTCTTTCCTTCATGCCGGGCAGGGAAGCCAAGCTGAAGTGCTCGCCCTCGTAGGTCAGTTCGGCATAAATTTCGTCGCTGATCACGATCAAGTCCTTCTCCACCGCGAACTTGGCCAACCGCTCGAGCTTTTCACGGTCCGCGGTTCCTCCCGTCGGGTTGGTCGGAAAGTTTAGCAGGAGAACCTTGCAACCGGGCTCCCAGGCTCGCTCGAAGGCCTCGGGATCAAGGGCGAAGGAATTCTCCGGTGAAGTGCCTACGGGAATAGCCTCGCCGAAGGCCAGGGTAACGCTCGGGGCATAGGACACGTAGCAGGGTTCATGATAAAGAACCTTGTCCCCGGGGTTCAGGATGGCCCGGAGCGAAACGTCTATCGCCTCGGACACCCCGACCGTGACGAGAATCTCGTCCGCAGGGTCGTAATCAGGCCCGAAAAAGGAGGATACGTAACGGGAAATTTCCTTTCTCAGTGAAAGAAGACCGCGGTTGTCGGTATAAGAGGTCCGTCCCTTCTCGAGAGCGAAGATGGAAGCCTCCCGGATTTTCCAGGGAGTGATGAAATCAGGCTCCCCGATACCGAGCGAGATGGCATGCGGCATTTCCGAAACGATTGCGAAAAAGTCGCGGATACCGGAGCGAGGCAACCCCCTTACGTGGTCTGCAACGTATGATTCGGGATTCATGGCCTATGGACTGACCGATGGTTTCTGCTCGCCCTTGCTTTCATGAACGAGAAGATGGCTCTGTTCCTTGTAGGGACGGAGGAGAAAGTGGGTGGCCGTGGAAAGAACGCCCTCGATAGTGGCCAACCTCTCGGAAATAAAGAGGGCAACCGAGTTGAGGTTCTTCCCCGAAACGAATACCAGCAGATCGTAGCCTCCCGACATCAGGTAGCAGGATTCCACTTCGTCGAACTTCGATATGCGCAGGGCCATGCGGTCGAACCCGCCTTCCCTCTCGGGACTGATCTTGACCTCGATCACTGCCCTTACTCTCTCCGGATCGGCCTTTTCCGGATTGAGGATGGGCATCCAGCCCAGGATGGTCTCGTTACTCTTCAGTTCCTCAAGCTCACGCTCTACCTCCTCCTTGTCCCGGCCAAGAATCTTGGCCAGTCGCTCGGGACGAGGATCAGCGGTCTCAAGAAGCAAAGGTATCAAGCTGCTCATAATCGGCCTTATCCTATGAAAGAGAGGGGAATGGGTAAAGGATCAAAGCAGGGGATCCTATTCGCCCAGGTACAGGAGAAGATGGAAGATGGCATTGAGGGCAAGGGAATGAGAGATCTTGCCCTCACGGACCAAGTTCCGCAATTCGGCAAGAGGCACCAGCACGCTCTCCAGTTCTTCATGGGGATCGAAGGAAGTATCCGAGGTTTTCTCCGCTCCCTCGACCAGAAGAAAGTGACAGCGGTTGGACATGATCGCGGGATTCGGACGCACGGAACCGATGAGCGAGGATTTCATGCCCGTAAATCCGGTTTCCTCGATCAATTCTCGTTCCCCCGCAAGAACCGGGCTCTCCCCCTTCTCGATCACTCCCCCCGGGGGTTCAAGGGAAAATTCCTCCGTGCCGAACCGGAATTGGCGGACTAGGAGAAGCTCACGCGAACCGGTGAGGGCAAGCACGTTGACCCAGTCGCTGGTATCGAGAACGAAAAAGTCCCCCTCCTTCACGTCGGAGCGTCTGAGGAACCTGCTTTTGCGGACCTTGAAAATACGGCAGTCCGCATGCAGATCGTCCTGCATCCTCTGCCATGAACTGAGGCCTCCCGACGTCATTTCCTCAAGTGCAGGGACTGGCTCGCAAAACAAGGCAGGTCAGGATGGATGGATACTTCGGAGGCGTTGGCCCGGGATCGAACGTCCTCGTCAATAGGCTTGCCCGTCTCGACTAGAGCTGCCCGCATGCCGGCCGACAAGCCCGTCTCGGCATCCACCCATTTATCGCCCACCATCCAACACTCGGCTGGACTCAATTCGAGCTTGCCCATGGTCTCGGTCTCGAATCGGGACGACGGCTTGCGATACCCTGTCGTATCTCCCGGCAACTCGGGGGCAATACAGACGTCGTCAAAAAAATCCATCGGCAAACCATACAGTTCAAGCATCCTGAGGTTGCAGGAGCGGACGTCTTCCCAGTCGAAGTATCCGCGCCCGATCCCGGACTGGTTGGTGTGCAGGAAAACCCCATACCCCGCCTCGCGGATTCTCAGAAGGGCTTCCCCCACCCCGGCTATGACTTCAATATCATCCGGGTTCTTCAGATAATGGGCATCCCTGATCAAGGTTCCGTCCCGATCAAGAAAAACGGCTCGTTTCATTCAGGAGTGATTGAGAATCTCTTCTGGGGAAGCGGTTGCAGTGCCTACCTTGCCAACCACGATGCCGGCGGCGACGTTGGCGAACTCAGCGGCTTCCTCGAGGCTCGCGCCTGCGCCAAGCGCAAGGGTCATGCTAGTGATGACCGTATCCCCGGCCCCGGAGACGTCGTAAACCTCGCGGGCTGCCGTCGGCATGGTCTTCTCCACTCGTCCTTCCCGAGCCAGGAGCATGCCGTCGGCACCCAAGGTAATGGCCAGCATGGCAGGGTTGAATTTTTCGTTGATGGAGCGGACGATCTTCTCCTCCGGAACCTTTTCCCTGGTAAGTCTCGAGATGCCGGCCAACTCGAAAGCCTCGAGTCGGTTCGGGGTAAGCAGATCGGGACTGGAGTAGTCGAGTAGACGGCTTGGCTTGGGATCGACGGCGACGAACGGCGAGGCTTCCCGGACCAAGGCGATCAGTTCATTGGTCACGAACCCCTTTCCGTAGTCGGATATGATGACCGCATCCGCTTCGCCCGCCTTCTGCCTCAAGGCCTCACCGAGCTTGGAAAGGTCGGGTCGGTATGAATCAGGCGCCTCCTCACGATCCACTCGGCAAATTTGCTGGTTCGAGGCCATGACGCGCGTTTTGCTGATGGTCGGGGCTCCCTCGAAACTAAGAAGCGAATCGACGGCTATATCCTTGTCTTTGAGAATATTCTTCAAGCGGTCTCCTTGCTCATCCCTCCCGAACCATCCGAATGCCTCCACCACGGCCCCCATGTCCGCCCCGTTCAAGGCTACGTTGGCCGCGCCACCGGCAACTACCGCCTCGTCCTCTACAGCAAGAACGGGCACCGGGGCCTCAGGCGAAATCCTGCTGACCTCCCCCTTGACGTATCGGTCGAGCATGACGTCACCGACAACCAGAAGGCGAAGGCTCTTGATTCGCTCCAGAATATCTTTCATGAAGGAATTATATGCATCAAGCGACGAGGATTCTCAATTCCCATTTGGCGGGACTGCTTGTCCTGCTTTTGTTTTCCTGCAGGGAAGAAGCGAGCAAGCAAACGAAAGGCCCGAGCGCCGGAGATCCTTTCCTGTTCACCCTTGAGGTCGGAGAGGCAAAGGTAGAGGCGGAACTTGCCGCGAAACCGAAGGAAAGGGAAAAGGGTCTCATGTACAGGAATTCGCTGGCAGAAGGAAAGGGCATGCTCTTCGTTTTCGAGCAACCGGGGCCTCAGAAGTTCTGGATGAAGAATACCAGAATCCCACTCGATATCGGATATTTCTCACCGGACGGAAAACTCCTTGAGGTTCATGCCGCCCAACCTTACGACCTAAGCGGGGCTCCCTCCCGTTCGGAAAACGTGAAATTCGTTTTGGAGCTGAACCGGAATGGTTTTCGTGAGATGGGAATAAGGATGGGCGATCGCATGGACCTGAATGAAATTTCCGGGGCCTTGAGGGCAAGGGGTCTCGATCCATCGAAATACGGACTGCCCTAGCCGTTCTCGTAACCGGAGGGGTTGTCTTGTTGCCAGCGCCAGGCATCGGCCAACATTTCATCGAGGGAAAACTTCGCTTCCCAGCCAAGCAGTTCGCGGGCGAGGGAGGGGTCGGCCCAAGTGGCTGAAACGTCACCCTCCCGGCGACCGACGAGTTCGTGGTCGATCCTTTGTCCGCTGACGCGCTCGAAGGCGTCTATGACTTCCATCACGGAAGACCCTCGGCCGGTCCCCAGGTTACAGGTAAAGCCGGTTTCCGACTGCTCCAGTTTTTCCACGGCCCGGACGTGAGCATCTGCCAAGTCCATGACGTGGAGGTAATCCCGGACGGCCGTTCCGTCAGGCGTCGGATAATCGGTACCGAAAACCTTCAGTTTCTCCAGCCTCCCGGTCGCGACTTGGCATACGTAGGGGACCAGGTTATCGGGCGTTCCCTTCGGGTCCTCCCCGATCCGCCCACTGGGATGGGCTCCAACGGGGTTGAAGTACCTGAGGATGGCTGGCTTGAAGCCCGGGCTTGCGGTTGCAAAATCCAGAATGACCCTCTCCATCACGTGCTTCGTTCTTCCATACGGGTTGGAAACCTTCCCCGTGGGATGACTCTCGTTTACGGGAACCTTCTCCGGTTCCCCGTAAACGGTGCAAGATGAGCTGAAGACCAGTCCCTCCGTACCCGCCCTGCTCATCTCCTCGAGAAGCGCAATGGAGCCCGCCACGTTGTTTCGGTAATATTTGAGAGGCTCCTTGGTCGATTCCCCCACCGCCTTGAGGGCGGCGAAATGAATGACGCTTTGCAGTTCGTCGTGAGCCCGGAAGATTTGCTCGAGAAGGTCCTGATCAAGCAAGTCGCCACGGAATAATTCGACGGGTTTGCCGGCAAGCGATTCGACTCGACGCAGAGACTCCGGAGAGGAATTGGAAAAGTTGTCCAGCACCACCACCTCATGGCCGCGCTCCAGCAGGGCCAAAACGGTATGGCTCCCGATGTAGCCCGCGCCTCCGGTAACCAGAATCTTCATCGGCTTCCCCTCGCCACGGACCTGAGGGTGGATAGAATGATTTGAACGTCCATGAGGATGGAGGCGTTCTTGATGTAGTAGAGGTCGAAGGCCAGCTTTTCCTCCGAATCATCCAGATCGGACGCATAGCGAAAACGAATTTGAGCCCATCCCGTAAGCCCGGGCTTGACTAGGTGACGGCAATTCCAGTGGGGAACCTTGTCCATCAAATCCTTTTGAAACTCAGGCCTCTCGGGACGCGGACCGACAATGGACATCTCTCCCTTTACGACGTTCCAAAACTGTGGAATTTCATCGATTCTCCACTTGCGCATGAACTTGCCGAAACGAGTCACCCGCTGGTCTTTCTCGCGGGCCCATTCGGCACCCGAGCGCTCCGCATCCCTTTTCATCGTCCGAACCTTGTAAAGGGTATAGGGCCTGCCCATGAAACCAGTACGGGTCTGCTTGAAAAAGAGAGGAAAGCCCGAGTCGATGGCACTGATGACCAGGGCGGTCAAAAGAATGGGAAGGGAAAGCAAAAGCCCTAGAATCGCAAAGGTCAGGTCGGTAAGCCGCTTGAGCCTATGGACAAAGGGATCCCTCAGTCGAAGGTCCAGTTTGGCCAACCAGGACTGGTCCACTTGCCCGGGAGGAATCTTCTCCAGATATCTTTCCCAGAAATCGACCATGCCCATAACCCTGGTCCCTGCCTCCAGCAGGGGTATGATCTCCACATCGGCGGACTCCGGGCTTTTGTCCATGACCACCAAGTCAATCCGCTCGTCTCGGCAAAAATCAGCGAAGGAATCCCGAAGGTTGGAACCATCCCCCGACACCCAGTCGAAAATTCCCTCTTGGTCCTGGATCGAGGATCGAATCACTAGGGAGGAGGCATCGTCGGCGAGGATGAAAACCCTTGGCCGACTGCGCCGGGCCAGACGGTTGAAAAGACCAAGAAAAAGAAAGCTCGCAAGGCCCGTTGAAGAGGCGATTTTGAGGATGGCGAAACGGCCCACGAAATCAAATTCGACGACCCATACGCCCAACAGCAGAGCCAAACTGGCCAAGGCGGCGGCAAGCCAGAATAGGATAAGTTGGCGAAGGGAAACCCGAGCCAGACGCCGCTCCGTCACACCCACCATTTCACAAAAGGCAAGAAAGCACAGACCAAAGCCAAGGGCATAGAGAAAAAGCCGTTCCTGCTCGACGTTGGCCAAGGTCTCGCTGGCGGGAGAAAAATGGATCGGCACGATAAAGGCGGCCAAACTCGCTATCAAGAAGGCGGAGGCTACCTTCGCTCCCTTGCTTAGGTTCCAGTCAGAGTTTCTGGACATCAGTCCGCAACCTCCCTTTTCATTGTTTCGAGCAAAACCTCCGCCTGGGCTCGGCGACCGAATTGGGGACGACTGCGAAGGACGTTCGTCCTTAATTTTTCGAGGCGATCTCGCTCACGGTAAAAATCGAGAATGATCTCCGCAATCAACGAGGGATCGTTCTTCTGCAAACCGACCCCCAAGCCTTCGTTCTCGATCGCCTCGACCATTTCCCCACCCGGGGAGGCAATCACGGGTAATCCGGCTCCGATAAAATCGTAGAACTTAGCAGGGAGTGCCTTCCTCATCGCGCCCGTCTGCTTGAGGAGGCAAATCCCCAAGTGACATTGAGAGAGCACGGGGGCCAACGCATTGAGCGGCATCTCGTCCATGAACTCGACCGTTTCAGCCGAAACCTCACGGCGAAAGTCCCCCGATTCGCCTATGATCAGGAACCTGATCCCGGGCTCAAGCCGTTCAAGGATTACCATGACTTCCCGAAGCGCATTACGGTCATAAAAACGTCCAAGCCTCCCGTGGTATACGACGGTAAATTGGGAAAACTTTTCCTTGGTCGAAAGCGATTCCGCAAAGACCTGCTCGCTATATCCGTTTCGCGAAAGGCAGGGGATTCCTCCATAGCCCATTTCCCTCAAGTCGAACAGCAAGCCTCTCGTAACGGTCGAAACCAGAGAGGACGAACCATAGATCAGGCGCTCCAAACCACGAAGCAGGTGACCCGGCCACCCCTTGGAATCCAGCACCCCGAGCTCGAAAAGGACGTTTGGGTAACGGTCCCTGACGTCGAAAACATAGGGAATCCGGGCCAGTCGACAAGCAAAGGCGCAACAAGTCGCCATGAAGAAGGGAGGAGAGGTAATCAAGTTCAACTGCGTATCCCTCCCCCGAAAGATGAGCCGGCACGCAAGATCCAAGCCAAGGCAAAGCTCCTGGATAAAGCGCTTGGCAAGGGATGCGCGGTTGTCGGGAACGCGGAACCATGACCTAACCAGGTTGAGGCTTGGACCGGCTTCGCGGGAGGTGAACACGGTCACCTCATGGCCAAGCTCGACGAAAAGGGAAGCCCATGACTCGGCACGAGCAGCAGCAGCAGCATTCATGGGATGAAATTCCGAACTTACGATTCCTATTTTCACTTGAGGGCGTTTTTCAGGCAAAGGGCGATTGCATCCGAGGAATGCCCGTCCCCATAGAGTTCGACCGTCCAGTCCAGCTTCGCGGATAATGCCTCCTCGACCTTGCCGGGGATGGAATCGACCAAGGGTCGAGCCAAACGATTGTAACCATCCGGCAGCAATTCGACCCACTCGGTCTCGGAGCGAAGGGTTACGCATGGCACCTTCTGGAAAAAAGCTTCCTTTTGCATGCCACCCGAGTCCGTTATGACCACGGATGACGAGCTTTCCAGGCACAGAACGTCAAGATACCCGACCGGATCGATTAACCGAATCGCGTCAGGCAGGGTATCGCTCAACCCGAATTGCTCGATCCGGGACTTGGTCCGAGGGTGCAGAGGAAGGATGATGGGAAGAGACCGGGAAACTTCCCCGAGTCCCTCAAGCAACCCTTGCAGGATCTCCTTCGAGTCGACGTTTTCCGCCCGGTGAAGGGTACAAAGGGCAAAGCCTTTTTCCTCCAGGCCAAGACTCTCGAGAATATTGCTTCTTTCCTTGGCTCTCTCCCCGAAGAGAAGAGCCGCATCAAGCATTACGTCACCCGTCCGGATGATCCTTTCCCGTCCGATTCCTTCCTTCTCCAAGCGCTCCATTGCCATCTCGGTCGGAGCAAACAAAAGGTCGCAAGAGTGGTCGACTAGAATGCGGTTGATTTCCTCGGGCATCCTGCGGTTATCGGATCGCAGGCCCGCCTCTACGTGAGCACAGGGAATATTGAGCTTTGAGGCAGCCAAAGCCCCCGCTAAAGTTGAATTGGTATCCCCGTAGACAAGTACCCAGTCTGGCTGCTGATCAACAAGCATTTCCTCGAGGCGGATCAGCATTTGCCCGGTCATCGAACCATGCCCGCCTCCCGAGATTCCCAAGTTGGCCGCGGGAGGAGAAATTTCCATCTCATCAAAAAACACCTTGGACATGTTCTCGTCAAAATGTTGTCCGGTATGGACCATGAATTCGCTGGCCCCGGCCTTTTCACTCAAGGCCTTGGAAACCACGGCTGCCTTGACGAACTGGGGACGGGCCCCGATGACGGTAAAAATTCTCATTTCATGATGATTGATTCAAGACACCCTCAACAGCCAATCTCCCATTCGGATTTGTTCAGTGGACGTTCCTCATGCCAAGGATTGGCTGCTTGGCTTTCGGGAAGGCGATAGACTTTTTTTCCTGAAACTTGGAGGTAGGCGGGTTCGTAGGGTGGAAAGTACGATGCGCGGACTTTCCTGTCCATTACCTTCGGGTCTTCCCCCAATTGAAGAAGCTTATTGGGTTCCCAAGCGGCCTTCCCATAAAAGACGCCATCACCGGACAAGGGAGTCCTGGGAACGTCCCCGGCAAGCATCAGGTCCAGGAACTCTCGAAAGGTCGATTCAGCAACGGGTAGGGTTTTGCGGTAGAGCGAAAGCGCAGTGTCTTCGGGACTGATGGGAATGACCGACTCCTTAATCAAATCTCCCTCGTCAACCTCAGGAACCACCCAATGGATCGTCACCGAGTAATTCTTCTCATCATTGAGAATGGCGAAGGAGATCGTATTGTGTCCCTTGTAGTCGGGAAGCTTGGCGTTATGAAGGTTAAAGACTGATCCCGAGACGGAGGAGATGACCTCGCTGCTCAGAATCCATTTGTGCTGAACTGAAACCAAGGCATCGACCCCCTTCGATTTCACCGCTTCCAGGATGAGTTGCTCATTCCGAACGTGATTCGAGATGAAGGGAAGATCACTACAAGCCTCGTTCTCGGACCTCAGGCCCTCGTAAAAATTTTCATTGGTAACGATGGATGCCAAGCTTATCCTCTCCTTGAAACCGGAGCTCATGAGAACCCTCAGGCAAAGGCAGGCCAACCTGCCTTGGCCCAGAAAAAGAACCTTCATGATTCAATCGGCCTCAAGTTCCGAAATCTCGATCAGTTTTTCGATCACCTTGGGGATAAGGTGGTTCGTGTACAGGGCATGGCCTTCCTCGCTCAGGTGAATGCCGTCCTCCAGAAGAAGGTTTTCCAGTTTCGTCGCAGCAGGATGAGCCAGTTGGTCGAGCCAAATTTTCTCCATGTCGATCAAGGTCACCGGCTTGCCCGTGGCGGTCATTCTTTCGTGGGCATCCCTGATCAGTTGATTGTAGCGGGCATTGCTGTCGTCATAGGTGATGCCTGAGTAGTGAGAGAAACTTCCCTTCAGGGAAGGATGATTGGTATTGAGAAAGCAATGGCGCACGCCGAAGGCAATGGCCCGTTCGACGATTTCCTCCAGGTTGGCGACAAAGCTATTGGGACTGACTCGCGGGAGATTTTGGTCGTCCGCCCAATAGTTGCAATCGTTCATCCCGAACTGGATCATCATGAAATCAGGCCCATGGGAAGTCACGTCGTAGTGCATGCGCTGGAGCGCCTGCCTGGTAGTATCCCCATTTACCCCGGCGTTCTGGACGACGAAGGGAACCCCGTACTCATCCACCTTGCCCAGGTCGACGGCTAGGTTAGAGGCCCAAGTCTTGTAGGCGTTGACGAGTTGACCGAAGCAAATGGAATCGCCGAACAAGTAGAATTTAATGGAATTACTCTTCATCGGCGCGAGTGCTAGTCGGAACGGTGGAAACTGTCTTTCTTCATCTTGACGAGATACTCTATCATTGAATCGATGCCCAAACCAAGCCTCTCTTCACCAAATTTTCCGGACTCGATGACGTCCCGGTAGGCATGGTCGGCCATTTTCTGAAGATACTCGTCATCCTTGAGCAATCCGCAAACCTCATTGGCATTTGAAAAATCCCTTTTCAAGGGGATATAATGCTCCCGGGCCCGCAGGATTCCGGAATATTCACCTTCGTATCCGACCTGCACGGTCTTCATGGCGATGGACTCGAACGACCTGGGGGTAATCATGCGATAATCGACGTTTCCCTCGACCGACGAAAGGAATCTCGCATGGACCTGTTCATAGGTGGCTCTCGGGTTCTCGGACAAAAAGCGGGAGACGTCTTTCTCGGCCGACTCATCGAAATCAAAAATGCTCGCCCCACCCTCAAGCCCGACGACCGCCTTTCCGGATTGCATGAAACCAAGCCAGTCTTCCCCATAGATACGATCCTTGGGATCGGAACTGAGATCGATAACAAGATCTCTCCCATCCAAGTTCTCAAGGTATCTTTCCGTAAGGGTGGTCTTTTCCCGCGCCGCGTGACCCAGCCAATAGGGAAGATGATTACCCCGATAGATCAGGTGCTTGGATCGACTCGCTGTGGGCGGCGAATCCAGCCCGACCCATTCGTTCGAGACGTACCCGGCGAGAGAGGAAACCTTCAATACGTCCTTTAATTCGGGAAGGTGGTAAACCCGATCGAGCTTGTCCTTGTCGACGAGCGAAAGAATTCCGTCTATGCCCAGATGGACCATCTCCCGCATCATTCGGTTCACCCACCTGTATTCGTCCTGTATGACCTGGATCTTGATTCCCTTGAAGGCCCGTAGACTCTTCCTGAGATAACGGGGAACGTAGTCCCGGATAAGGATGCAGATCGAGTAGTGAATAATCACGACGTCATAATCCCTGCCCTGCTCGTCCTTCAATCCGACCCGGGGCCTTCCCAGCAACTTGTCGAGCCTCGAGGTGGGAATGGGGTTTCTAACGGTGACTTGATGGCTGGAGTTGTTGCTGATTGCTCGAATGTAATCGGAGCAGCAACCAGCGGTATAACCCTCATTGGCCAACAGAAGAATGCGCAGGGGTTCGTCGCCCTTCCCGGTCGAGCTTATCAGCTCTTCCATTTTAAAGGTATGACGACTTTCGCTCATTTCCGACTCGGTGGGGGTTGAGTCCTGTACTTGTCCTTGAGCCCGTACAGATGAGAGTAGTAGCTCTTTCTGAAGACGGTTACCATGACGAGAAAACGAATCCAGGGAGGCGCGTTCTTCCAGGCTTTGCGAACCAGCTTCTTAAGGAAGTTGCTTTTGGCGGGCTTGGCGGGTTCGGGTTCGGGAAGGGAGACGAAAGCATCCTCGCCAAGCTCGGATGGGCCGACGGTCCGCCACTGCTTTTCCTTCGCCAGCAAAAGAGCCGTTTGGTCGAACTCATGGACGAAGCTTTCATAGGAGTACTTTCCCGAATCAATGAGGTCCTTTCTCGCCCTGCCGGCGATTTCCGAAAGAAGCCGATCATCCCGGATGGACTCCACGATCTCCTCAATGTTGGAGAAATTCCTCTCCAGTTGCAAGAAGTGCGCGCCGGGCTCGAGAATGCCGGAGTAGGTTCCGGGGTACATGACCAAGACGGTTCCTAGAGCGGCTGCCTCGAAGCATCGGGGGGAAATGACCTGCAGATCGATTTCACCGTCCTGCTCGAGCAATTGGTCTGGAACGTCCTCGAACTCGGCAAAGGGGCGGAAGGCCTGCCATCGATTGAGATCATACTCGATTTGCCCGGTAAAGTCGATGATACTGGCTCCGCTTTCGGTTCCCAGGGTGGTCTTGCAGTCAGCGACGAATTCGATCCACTTGGCCCCGTAGATTCGGTCCTTTTCACTCGAAGAAAGATCGCACTTAAGTCCCTTCCCTTTCGTACGTTCTTGGAAACGCCTTCCGATAAGATACTTCTCGTGACTCTTGCGGCCGAGGAAAAAGGGGCACTTCCGGGCCCGGTACCCAACGTCTATGGACCGTTCGGCGGTTGGCTTGGTACTTACTTGCGACAATTGTTCGGGCACGTAACCAGTCAAGGTCGTGGAAAGAGAAACCTTCCCCTCGAGTGAGGCATAAATCTTGCGCGACACCTCGGGCGGGGCGCAGGTAAAGACAAGGTCGATGCCGGCATATTTGATTTTATCGCAAACGAAATTAACCCTGCGATACTCGTCCTGGATGAAAAGGATCTTAAGACCGGGAAACCGTCGGATCCTATCAAGCGAATCTGCGGGGACGTACTTGTCGTAGAGAAGGGAAAGAGTGTAATGAATTACGATGCAGTCGATTTTCGCCATCGCATCCTCAGCGGGCAACCCGTTCATGGAAGACCAGAGAAGGACGTTGTGCCCGGAGTATTTCCCGAAGGCATCGATATGATCGATGACGGTCCCCGCGTTCTCGCTCTCGGCAGGGCGGCTGCAGTAGAGCAGGATGTTGAGTTTCTGAAAGTCGGCCATAATCAGCCCGGGCGCAACCAAGCCCGGCTAGGATCAGCCAGCGGTTGGAGCCTATTCGAACTTACTTGGCAAGGAAAGGCGCGTGTCGCTCCATACAGGTTTTGATCAGGTCCTTGTTTTCCCTCGTCCATTCGACGAGAAGCGGAATCCCCTCGGATATCTCGACCCGAGCCTCGAAACCCAGTTCGGCCTTCGCCTTTTCGGTGCTGCCGAAGCGCTTGCCCGATCGATCCCAATCCCGGGCGGGCAAAAGATTCACGGGGGTTGGGTTACCGGTGGCAGTATTGATCGCGACGGCCAGCTCGGCAATGGTCGTCTCTCTTCCCGAGGCGAGGTTGTAGGTTTCCGAGGGCTTCCCCGCAAGGGCGCACCTCATCAACCCGCGGGCCATGTCCTCGACGTAGATGAAGTCGCGACTGGAGCGTCCCTCGTTCTCCAAGGGAAGCGCTTCCTGGCTTAGGGATTTCCATACGAAGGTGGGAGTAACGTTTCTCCAGACCGTGTGCGGGGTTCCCCGCCAGCGGCCCGCCCCGAGAATTTCCCGGGGACCGTACACGTTCTGGAAGCGGGCCTTGACGAAAGGCAGTCCATGAGCTCGGTGATAATAGTTTCCATACATCTCCCCGATAAGCTTGGAAATGGAATAAGGCGAGTCGTGAAAGAGTGAGACAGGAGCATCCTCGGTGGTGGCTACGGCATCGTCGTAGGTCTTCTCCGCCACTGCGCAACCGGCCGCGGCATAGACCACCTTGCGAAGGTTCTTCAGTTCCTTGAGACGCTCGAATAACTTGAGGGTTGTCAGGGTATTGTTCTCGTGATCGGCAAGCGGGTCGGCGATCGAGGACTGGTTGCCATGATAGCAGGCCAAATGGAAGGCGAAATCAAGGTCATCCGGGAGGGATCGGAGCACCGCATCATCAGTAATTGAGCCGCAGAGGAGGCGAACGTTCGGGGCTGCCGGAACGTTGCAGGCCTCGGAAGAAAGAAGGTTGTCCACAACCAGGACCTCGGAAGGTTCCTCCTCAAGGAGCTTCAAAACAAGGTTGGAACCGACGAATCCGGCCCCTCCTACGACAAGGATTCTGGCGTTCTTAAAGGTTTGCTCGTCCATGATGCTTTAAAATTCGCGTTTAGCTTTCCGGTTCGGACAAATGACTGTGAATGGCAGAGATACCGTGCCGGTCATACCAGGCAAGCATCCTTCCGATCGTTTCCTCGAAACCAACCTCGGCCTTCCACCCAAGCACCCTCTCGGTCTCGATCGGGTCGAGAACCACTTCGGGAACGTCGTCGTCCCCAGGCGGCACCACGGGAGGGGGTTCCTCGGGAGCGATCCCGAGATAGGAGGAAACCGCGTTGAACACGTCCTCGATGGAACGCGACTCCCCAGTAGAGACGTTGAAGACGCCGGTTGGCGAGTCCTCTCGCATGACCACCTCCATGATGGATATGAAATCCTCCATATCGAGAAAATCCCTTCGGGTATCGCTGCAAAAACAGGACTTTCCGTCCTTAAGGCGCTGGTAAAAAGTAGGGATGGGACCAATTGCAAGGCGCGGGCCGGTGACGTTGGCAAGGCGCAGGGAGACAACCGGAAGACCCGAGGAGAGAAGGTATCTTTCCCCCGCAGTCTTGGAGATTCCATAGCTCGTGAAGGGTCTCTCCGGATGATCAACCGGGATGGGCGTCCGATCGGGACGCCCGTAGCAGAGGGCGGTCTGAAAATTGATGATCCTGCAGGAGCCGAACTTCTTGGTGGCCTTGGCCACGTTGACGGACCCGGTGACGTTGGTAGCTGCATCTTCCTCCCAGTCGTCTGGATCCTTGTAGGCGGCCGCCGAATGAATGACCAGATCTGGGCCGAAATCCTCAAAACAACGGTCTACCAGACTCGCGTCGGCAATGCTTCCCTCGACCAAACTGAGACCGGCTACCGGCGGAACGACTTCCCGCCGACCGGTGGCGAAGTTGTCGATGACGAGAAACTCAAAGCCCCGGGGCAGAAAATTTTCTATGACGTTCGAGCCGAGGCACCCGGCTCCTCCGGTAATCAACACGCGCATGGCATAAAGTTAGGTTTTCTGTGAAAAGACAAGCAGCTCCAAGGGTTGGTGCAAGAGTCTCAGTGGGCGAAGGGGAATGGAGCGGGACTTACGGTTGAAATCGTGCCACTCCCTCCCGTAGAAACCGCAAAGATCAAAGGTCTTGCCCAGAACCCTGCTGGGAAGGCTCGGGAGGCAGGGCTTGAAACGGTGGGACTGATAGCCGAAGCAAAAGGTCTTGATGGGCTTAAGGCCAGCCTCTGCAAGCTGTCTCCTGAGGGAAGGACCGTCAAAAAAACGCAAGTGAGCGAACTCGTACTTCTGACCGTTGTAGATGCTGTACTGTCCGAGGGCTTCCTTGAATGGAACACGGCAGGCAAACCGGCCTCCCGGCTTGAGTGAACGGGCGATTCGAACGAGGGCGTTGCCCAAGTTGAGCACGTGCTCGAGAATATCCGTCGCCACTACCCAGTCGAAGCATTCTCGGAAAGGCATGAACTCAACGTTGCCGACCGCGGTGCGGAAGGAGGTGGAGCGGCTCTCCGAGTCCTCGTAGATTTTGCGTGAATTGAGGACGTAGTCCTCGGCAATGTCCAGGGCAAGCAGACTCTTGGGGCCCTGCCGGAGAAATTCCCTTTGCAGAAAACCCCGACCCACCCCGAGTTCCGCAACTTCAAGGCCCGCGACCGAACCCATTTTGGAATGGGTCTCGAGGGCCAAATCGCGTTGGTATTGCTCCGCATAGATGGCCGAGGAAAGGTCGTCCTCGGCCAAGCCCTCGTAGGCTCCCTCATAGGATTCGTAGATTCCATTCTGCTCGCCTTTGCTGAAGAAGCGAAGGTTTCCATCCGCCGTCGACTCCACCACGAAACCGCTTTCCGGACAGGTCCCCTGCCCATCCGGAAACTCGGTTTGATTGAAGGGGCACTCGAGGTTCACAAGAAGATCCCGTTATTTTTCGTGTTTGAGATGGGTATAACCGCCAAAGGCGCCGAACTCGCGGAAGTAGTCGACCCCTGCCTTGGCGGTTTCCGAGATCGGGGTAAAGTCCATCTCTCCAAAATCCTCGATCGTGCGCGAAGGATCCAGCAGGATGGATGGAGCGTCGTCAGGCCCCAGTTCGCGAATCTCCGGCTCGGGATATTCGGGTAGTTCCATGGCTTCGACAACGGCGTCGTAGAGCTCCTTGATCGCCACGTCCTGGCCGGAGGAGAAGTGGTAGGTTCCGGAACCCGTACCGTCTATTGCGCGTAAAACGGCGCGACAGAGATCACCAACGAAGACGAAGTCGCGACGGGCCATGGTAACGAAGCATTTCTTTCCCTCGGTCAGCCTCTGGAAAAAAATCGGGAGGGGGCCGGAGACGTTGCGCGGTCCGATTACGTTGGCCAGCCTGAAGGTCACGTAGTCCAGTCCCGAGATTTCGATGTAGTCCTCCGATGCGGTCTTGGAGATGGCATAGGATGAATTGGCGGGGAACTTCGGGTGATTGAGCGTGATCGGTTGCTCGAGTGGCTTGACGCCGTAGCAAAGGGCGGTCTGAAAATAAACGAAGCGGGAAACCTCGTTGGCAAGTGCGGCCCTGACCAAGTTGGCTCCACCGACGCAATTGGTTAGGGTATCGTTGTACCAGTCGTCGGGATCCTTGTAGGAGGCGGCCGTGTGGACGACTGCATCGGGCTTGAACTCGGAGTAGAGCTTGTCGACCAGTTCCCTGTCGGCAATGCTTCCCTCAACGAAGGTCAACCCGGCGTGAGACTCCGGAAGATGAACCCGGCGACCGGTGGCGAAGTTGTCGATGGCAAGGACTTGGTCTCCGCGCTCGAGCAGCATTTCCGTGGTGCGGGAACCGATCTGCCCACATCCTCCTGAGACTAATATTTTCATGTTGATTCTGGTTGTTTGCGAAAAGTAAAGCAGGCATTGATTCCCGCGACGTCACCCTTATGCATGGGAAAGCCACGCGGGTCAAAGGTTAGATTGGAAATAAAATCCCTATGTTCATTGGGAAGCCTGCGGTCGGCCAAGGCCTCCAACCGATACTCCATGCATCCCAACTCATGCAGGGACATTGAATTCCCGGAATGGGAAGGGACGAAACCAGCCTCGGAGAAAAGACCCATGAATTCGTTCTTTTCGTAACAGCGTGAAATCGGGCATTCCCTTCCATCCGTGGTCATGCGGAAAGCATCGGCAGTGGACGTCTCGCGGTTTCTCTTCCACTTCAATTTCCATACGTATCCAACGTAGAGATGGAACCAAATGCTGGCCGAGTTGTAGACCATGACCGACACTTTCCCCGCAGGCTTGAGAATCCGGTGGAATTCAGAGATGATCTTGTCGAGATGCAGGCAATGGTGGAGCACGCCGGATGAATGCACGTAGTCCACCGAACCGGAAGGAAGGGGAATCTCGTTCTCAGCCTCGTCCAAACGGATGAACTCGATCGGGTGGTCGTGCAAGGCGAGCCGTTCGCGCGCAATGCCGATGGCGGTTTCCGAGACATCCATGCCATAAAGCTTGGACGGCTTCGAGAACGAGGCAAAGCCGACCAAGTCATTGCCCGGTCCGCACCCATAGTCGACCACTACCTTTTCATCTTGGCCGGAGACTGGCATAAGATCGAGATATCCCGGATACTGGGCGTTTCTCCAGTGAAAATGCTCAAGGGAATCCTCTTTGGTTCGGAAGGATCGCGTGGCCACCATGCTGGCGTTCCAATAGGCCGCCGAACCTTTTCCTTGGGCAAGGCTACGCTTAATCTTCCGAGTTAGGTGGAAGGCGATTTTCCCTAGCATATCTGGACGCTCAACTACTTGATCAGCGACCTGAAGTAGGCCGCTCTATCGTGAAAGGTCTGGTGCCAGATTTCCAAACTCATGAGACTCCATACCTTCCTCGAGAATCTTCCCGCGGACTGAAAGTTCGCCAAGACTTCGTCCGCATTGATAAAGGGTCTGTTGCGTTGCTTCATACCCTCGAAAACATCCTCCACCAAGCCCTTGAGCTCGTTGCCGAGCCATTCCTTGAGGGGCACGGGGAAACCCATCTTGTCCCGCCGATTGACTATGCCTTCCGGCAATACGCCCTCGTAGGCCTTCTTGATCAGGTGCTTCATGTTTCCGCCGGAAAACTTGACCTCCGCCGAGGCCGTGGCGATACATTCCACCAAGGCATGGTCCAGAAGAGGAACCCGACTTTCCAAACCATGGGCCATGCTCATCCTGTCCTCCACCTGCAGGAGGGCGGGGAGGAGGGTCTTGAAGTCGAAATGAGTCATGTGGTCGAAATAGGCCCCTTTTCGAACGTTTGCCCGGTTAAGGAAAATCTCGCGAAAGGACTCGAAGACCCTTTCCTTGTCCAGTTCACCCCAGTCGATTTCACTTTCCATGTCGGAGGATCGGTCGACCAGCCTGAAGTATCTTTCATCCAGGTCACCGAAGAGACCCTCCCTCCAGAACTCGCGCATCATGGGTTTGTACTCCCTCAGTAGTCCAAGGTTTGGTACGATTGACTCGATGGTGACGACGAAATTTCCGTCCTTATAGGTACCGTCTATGGCCGCGCTTATGCATTGCTCGAAATAAGCGAGCAAATAGCGGGCGTAGCCACCGAAAATCTCATCTCCCCCCTGCCCTCCCAGAACGACCTTTACTTTCTCGGCGGCCAGTTTGGAAACCATGAACTGAGGAAAGGATCCGGGGCCTGCTACGGGATAATCCAAGTGATAGATTACCTTCCTCAGGTTTTCCTCAAAATCCTCGTGCGTTATGTCGATTACGTTGAGGTTGCCTCCGGTCGCATTCGTGGCCATTTCCGCGTAGTTGCTTTCGTCATAGCCCGGATACTCGAGGAACCTTCCATGAAAGGCCTCCCGGTTGCCGGAGTCATGACGGGCTGCGAGAATGGACATCAAGCTCGAGTCAATCCCACCCGAGAGATAGGCCCCGACAGGCACGTCGGATCTGAGATGAACGCGGATCGAGTCGTCGAGAAGATGCCTCAATCTCTCTTGGAACCAATCCTCCCCGTGGTCCCAATCCACCTCGTAATTCACGTCCCAATAGCGCCAAGTGCGAACCTCATCTCCCTCCACCGAAAGGGCATGTCCTGGGAGGAGTTGCTTGATGCCCTTGAACAAGGTGTTCTCTCCGATAACGAAATTGAAGGTCAGGTATTCGCCCATCGCGCCGGCATCAGTATCGATCTCCGGAAGAAAGGGAAGCAGTGCCTTGGCCTCCGAAGCGAAATACAATACCCGATCCACAACCGCATAGTAAAAGGGCTTGATGCCGAAGCGATCCCTCGCGCAGAAAAGCCTGTTTCGTCTATGATCCCATAGAGCAAAGGAGAACATACCCCGCAAGTGGTCGAGACACTGATCACCGAAGGCGTCGTACGCCGCGAGTACCGTTTCGGTATCGGAATCGGAAGAGAATTCCCAAGCTCCCTTCAATTCCTCCTGCAGTTCGAGGTAGTTGTAAATCTCTCCATTAAGGGTAATGATCGTCCCGTCTCTTCCCTCCATAGGTTGAGCCCCGGCGGGACTCAGGTCGATGATCGCCAGACGCCTGTGCGCCAAACCAACCCTAGCCAAATCGTCCATCCATTGGCCCTGTCCGTCCGGCCCGCGATGAGCCAAAAGTTCACCCATGCATTCAAGGGCCTTTTCGCCGTTCCCCAAGGGAGATTGATCAAGACTTATGAAACCTGCAATTCCGCACATAAATTTTATCTACTTAATTCGTGCAACCAACCATCTCGTCCTAGAAAACCGGCTTGGATTAAAAGTAAGAAATTTACCTGAATGTGGAGGGATGGGATTAGATACTCGAGGCGAGAGAGGTTAGGCAACCTTTTCGTTTTTGCGAACCCGCGCGACAAGCGAAGCAAGGGCATCATGAATGCGCTCGAGGAGAATTTCCTCCTGAACGTCGAGGCTGCTTCTTCCATCCATGAATCGATAACTGGCCTTGCCATAGGTGAAATTCCTTCCATTGATTCCATATTCCACTACAAATTCCTTGTCCCTGGAGTAAAAGCCTCTCTGCTCGGGATCCTTCCACGAAAAACTTTTGCGGGAAGTCGAACTGTTTGATTCTCCCTTGATTCCCAAGTGCCCGTTCTCTTCGTAAAAAGCAAGGGTTGCTTCTTGGAACTGCATGCCTTCGGCCGCCTTGCCCATTACCTCGGAAACACCCTCCAGCGAATTCATTTGGCCAAGCATTTCCTCTGCATCCTTGACCGCTTGCTCTGCGGAACGGGTGCTCTTTCTGTCCTCCATCAGGGAAGAGAATCCCTGGCCAAAGAATTCGAGACGAAAATAACCTAAGTATCGCAAGAGAATAAAACCCCCAAGACCAAAGAAAACGAGAAGGGCGGTGAGCTGGTCTCCTTTGCCCAAACCAGCGGCCACAGCCACGCCACTGCAGGTAAATGCCGCCGCCCACATTGCCAACACCGCCTTTCCATGCGAAAGCCCCTTGGCCATTAGACGATGGTGAAAATGGTCCATGTCGGGCGAAAAGGGAGAACGTCCGCGCAGCATTCGCCGGATGATTGCGAAGGTGCAGTCCATGACGGGCAAGGCAAAGGCCAAAAAGGGGAAAATTCCGTTAATCTTGCCTCCTCCGCTCTGGCTGCCTAACAGACACAGGCACCCAGCCAAATAACCCAAGGTCAAGCTCCCGCAATCGCCTAGAAAAATGGAGGCGGGACGGCTGTTGTAGACAAGAAAGCCCAACAGGCAACCAATCAGAAGGGTTGATAGCCAAGTCACGTTTGGAATGCCCAGCAAGAAGCCAATGACGGAAACCGCAAGCAAGCCGGTAAGGACAATCCCCGAAGCCAACCCGTCCAATCCGTCTATCAGGTTGACCGCATTTGCCATTCCCGTAATCCAAAGACATGCCAGACCGAAAGCGAGCCAGGAAGGAAATTCAACGGAACCTATCCCGACTACTTCCACTTCGCGAAAGGAAAGGTCCGCCAACCAAACCACAATTCCTACGGTTAGAAATTCTCCCAAGAGCTTGATCCGTGGAGAGAGATGGCTTAAGTCGTCCAGGACCCCGATCACGAAGATCACCAAAGAACCGAGTATGATTATTCCGGCATACGGCTCGTTGCCCCATAAGATTTCCCCGAGTGAAGGGACGGACAAACCGCCGACAAGCAAAATCAAGAGATAGGAACCAAGAACCGCAGCTCCGCCGAGGCGTGGTATGGCCTGGTTGTGAACTTTGCGAGCACGCTGGGGACAGTCCACAAAGCCTCCCTTAAGCGCCAAGAACCTTATCATAGGGGTAAGGACGACGGTAAGGAATGCTCCCAACACGAAAAGGCTGTAGATGGAAGGTGTCACAAAAGAAACAAAATCGTAAAATATCCTAGTGTAGCCGTCAACTTCAGAGTCCCTGCGAAAGGAGGCTAAAACAGGCTTCGATAAGGGCTTTTACAGAGTATGAAATCGAGGCCAATCTTAAAAAAAACAATGTTCTAGAGCGAGTTTTCCGAGAGGGAATTGGTGGTCGATCATGAACGACGATTTCATTGAACGGATTGGCGACAGAGGTCTAACAATCTCTCATTTCCTCAAGGTTGCCGCTGGAAATTACGCGGCCTTCCCTGATCCTGTATATGACTTCGCAATTCCTGAGTGTTTCCATCCGGTGGGCAACGATGAGAAAAGTCCTCTCCTTCTGCAAATCGCAAACCGTCTGCATGACGGACTCCTCCGTCTCCGCATCCAGCGAACTCGTTGCTTCGTCGAAGACAATAAAGCTTGGATCGTGATAGAGGGCCCGGGCGATACCTACGCGTTGCCTCTGGCCTCCACTCAGTCGGGTACCTCGTTCGCCCATCATGGTATCCAACGCCAAAGGCAGCCCGCGAGCAAACTCTCCTAGGCTCGAGTCTTCCAGGCATTGCCAGACTCTCTCGTCGTCGATCTTCTCCGATTCTATCCCCAAAGCTACGTTTGACCTTAGAGTCTCGTCCATTAAGTGAATTTCCTGAGGAACGTATCCTATCATGTTTTGCCAAGCCGAGCGGCTTATCTCGGAACCGATTTTCCCGCCATCCAATAAGATTTCGCCTTCGCTTGGCTCAAGCAGACCCAAGGCAAGATCAACGAGAGTGCTTTTTCCGGAACCACTCTCACCGATGATCCCAACCATCGAGCCCTTGCGAACCCGGATCGAAGCTTCGGTCAATGAATTGGTGGAGACTCCGGAGTAGGAGTAGGAAACCTTATTCAGGGAGAAGACCTCATTGAACCTACATTCTTCCTCGTCGGAGGTATTCACGGGATGGGATTCCCACTCCCCTATTTCTTCCCGAAGAACCTTAACGCAAGGCCAGCCGTAAATCACGGATTGACAAGAATGAACCATACGAGCGACGGAAGGCATAATGCGCACTAAGCCGAAGGCGATCATTCCCAACTTCGGAAGTGAATCTTCGGAGCCTCCCCCAGACACAACACCTAAGGTCAACAAAGCCAGACCCAAAACTCCCAGGCTTTCAAGGAGAAGCCTTGGCATTTGTTGGATCGCATATTGCTTGCGGCCGGCCTCTGCTCCCAATGCCGTATGCTTCCTGAAACTCTCCTTGAGGAAATCGTCCCGTTCCAGAAGCTTGATCGCCTTTATGCCTGCGAATCCTTCCTGCAGACACTTTATCTTCATCCCTTCCCTGGCCTGCCTTTCCTTGCCCCAGGCAGCTACCCTTCGCCGAGTAAATCGGTGGAAAACCCAGCCAAGACCGCCCACAAAGGCTATCGCCACAAAGCTCGCCAGTGGCTCGACGTAAAGAAGCAAACCAATTACAGCCAGCAAAATCAGGAATTCACTGACCATAATTAAAAAGGGCTGAAGAAAGTAACCCACGAAGGAATTAACCTCCCCTATGGAATTTCTAAGAAGCTCGGAGGTATTGGTTTTAAGAAAAAACTCATAGGGCCGAGAAAGGTATTTACCGAACAAGTAGGTGGAAGTCTCTACCTGGACGTCGAACGAATATTTGGAAAGATAGTAGACCTGAAAGGCAATAAAGAGGTTCTTGACGGCAAAAATTCCAACTACGAAAGCCAAACCCATGAGCAACACGTTCGCTCCATCACCAAGAAAAGACTTCAAATATTGCCAGATGGGAAACTGGCTGCTTTGATCGGGATTTACGAGGAGATCGATTACTGGCATTATCAAACCAATCCCCAAGACCTCGAGGCTCATGCCTATGGTCAGGAGAATCAGAACGCCAAAAAAGCGTTTCCTGCTCCGGGGGCTTAGAACTCCATAAGCTAGGATTAGCTTGTTCATTTCAGGAGGAGGGGTTCATGCCCGTGACTCTCGCCATTCGATCAAGTGCTCGAGCCCTTCCCTAAGGTTTACTCGGTGCTCGAACCCAAGCTCCACTTTGGCCTTTTGCGGACATCCTATCCGGTTTTGGACCAAGCTACGAGAATCCTCCTTCGAGTATGGTTTGTAGGAAACCGCCAAGTCGGATTGCCTGAGCTCGAGCAACAAATCGCACAGCTCGCGAACCGAGGTCCGTACCCCTGTTCCCACATTGTAGAATTCGTCCGTTGTTTCGGCTTGAAGGGCCAATATGTTGCTACGTGCGGCATCCCGCACATCTATAAAATCGTATGCCTGTGACCCGTCGCCGTTGACCACTGGTCTCCGATCCGCGTCAATGTTGTTTAGGATGGATGGGATTACCCCGGAGTAGGCTGCATATTGATCCTGGTGTGGCCCGTAGACGTTCATGTACCTCAACCCGACGTAATTCAATCCGTAACGATCGTGGAAAGACCGGCACATAGCCTCGCCTGCTATCTTCGTTGCCCCATAGAAGTTGCGGTTGCAAAAGGGATGATCCTCCCTCATGGGAACCTCCAATGCATTCCCATAAACCGAGGCCGAGGACGAATAGATCAACCGATCCACCTTGTTTCTGACGCAGGCCTCGAGCACGTTGAAGGTGCCCTCAACGTTTATGTGAAAAGCGGTTCGAGGAAAATCCCTGCAGTGCAGCAACCACATTGCGGCTAAATGAAAAACGCAATCAATCCCCCGCATGGCGTCGTTGAGGATATCGACGTCGCGAATATCCCCGCCATTTCCGTAGAAACTACATCTTTCATTCTCCAGTGATGGGGCTAGGCTCGAAAGGTCGCCCCGAGCAAGATTATCATAGATTCGAACCTCACCGACCCCTTCTTCGAGCAAGGCGGAAACAACGTGACTGCCAATGAAACCGGCACCGCCCAGCACGAGACAATTTGCGCCGCTCAAGTTCATTTGCCCGGGATAAGTTTCGGGTTGAAATCGAAAACCATGTGAGAAGGGATTGGCATTTTGAACGACATTAACCGAATGAGGCCGATCGTTGAAGCACCTTAAGCATTTCGCCGGCAAGCTTGTCGCGGTCATAGCTAATAGCGGCTTTCGAGCAATTCCGTCGCAATCCTTCATAACGGCGCTTGTCGTCCGCCAAACTCTGCAGGCCGAAAATCAAGCCATTTGCATCCTCCGGTTCAAAAAGAACACCGACCTTCTCTTTTTCAACAATTTGAGCCGATTCCCCTTCCACTCCATGAAGGATGGGAATCCCCATTCCCATGGACTCGAATAGTTTCGACGGAATGACCGTCTTGAACAGCTCGGCCTTCTTTAGATGGATGATTGAAGCGTCAAGAATCGACCAATGACCGACAACCTCCTTTTTCGGTACCGTATCAATGAAAATTACGTTTTCAAGCGCCTCACGGGCCACACGTTGCCGTAATTGGTTCTTGTTTGATCCATCACCGATCAAGACGATCCTGTATCGATCGGAATGTCTTGAGTCCTGTAGAATTTTTGCCGCATCAAGAAGAGTGTCGAGAGAATGCGCCATTCCATGAGTCCCTATGTAACCCGCCACGAATTTCTTTTGCAAACCGTACTTTTTGACCAATCCTTCGTCCTTGGGAGAATACTTGAAGAAACCAACGTCTACTCCGTTGGTGACAACGTGAATCTTTGCAGCATCAACCCCGCGGAGAACGAGATTTTCCTTAAAGGCATTAGTAACCGAGACTATGGCATGCGCTTGGCCGTAAAGGAAAAGCTCCAAGCGTTCCAAAATTTTCAGAACGAAGGAGGATCGGATGGCGCCGACCGCCTTGATCGATTCCGGCCAAATGTCCCTCAGTTCGAAAACCCAAGGAATACCTTTTAGGAATCCAACCATGCATGCCGAGCAAACGGTAAAGAACTGGGGAGAAGTACCAACAACGACATCAACCTTCTTGACGAACAAGGCCGCAAGAAAACTGCTGATCATAAAGCTCAGATAATCCAAGGTGCGCTTCAAGAAGCCCTCGTTTGCAGAAATATAGGTTTTGACCCGGATGACGTTAATCCCATCCATGACTTCTTTTTGCCAGAGCTTGTTTGCATAACCCTCGTAGACTTGTCCCTTCGGGAAATTCGGGACACAGGTCAGCACCGTTACCTTGTGGTCGGACTTGATCCAGTTTCTGCAATGCTCAAAGGTTCTGGATGCCGGAGCGTTAACTTCCGGAGGGAAATTGTCGGTCAGGAAAAGTACGTGCATCTCATTCCCAAGTAAATTCCGTCGTAATCTCAGAGTTGGTGAAACTCACCTCCAGGCAATTGCTTTCAATGGATTTCCCAAACTCCGGGTGCCAACTCGATTGCACAAGACGCGAGGTTCCGTTTTTAACGGCCCAAACTATAGTCCTGCCCGCCACCTTCAGGGATTGGTCGTTTTCCACAAATACGTCAGGATGAAGATGAAACCGGGCGACGGCCGTCTCGAACTTTCCCTCAATACGATCCGTCACTGCGATTTTCCTGGAATCGAATTGCCATTGCCTAGTGTGAAAGGGGCTTCCCGGCAACCAGCGATAGCCATTGTGGGAGCAACGTACGGTTGTTGTCCCTTCAGGATCGTCAGTTACTTGAATCGCCTTCGGATAGGCCCGTCTTGCCACCCGAAATCCGGACCAAATCTCGGACGAGTTTTTCTGATCGATTTCAACCGTACTGTGAGCCGAGGTGCTTCTTTGGCGGCTCCTCTCCCGGCATCGGCCATAAAGGGACGTACCCGAGTTCACGATGACGCGATGACCGAACAAGCTCAACTCAAAGCTGAGGGAGTCAGCATGAGCATGACCGGGCTGATACCTCGGACCAACTTCGGCAAGATCAAGGATAGCCTTGGAACCCTCCTCCATCTCGACCACGAAATAACCCGTTTCTTCCAGGCTTCGACTGTTTGGCAAGAGGCCGACTTCCGCCTTCTCGGGAACACCGAGTTCGCCCGCGTACTCTCGAAGAGAATGGAGAGATGGCGAAACTTTGAATGCGGCGTCGTTGAAAAAACTTATCTCGCCATCCGGATGACACATCGCCCGAGCCCATTGCAATCCCCTGCCAACCACTTCCTTCCAGCATGCAGCGCGATCCAGCAAGCTCGGGATGGATGATCTTTCGGCCAAATTCAAGAGATCGCACAAATCCCAAAGAAGAATCGAATGATACAATGGGGAAAGCTCGAAATGGCCACCGTCGGCAAGAAACTGCTCGGGGACTTCCCGATCAAGGATACTCAGGCCCTTCTCCAGCCAAAGCTCTCCTTTTTCTCCCGCAAAAAAAGCTCCTGCAAAAACCAGAGCCTTGCCGTTGGCAAACAAATGGTTGGCAAGAATATGCCTTTCGACTTGAGCGCAAAGAGCTTGCGACTGTAAGGCCAAGCTATGCGCGTCCTCGTCAGAAAAGAAGCCGTTTCTCCCATACCATTTTACCAAATTGACAATCCGCAAGGACAAAGGATATGGCTCCCATCCGACTCCCGACATCGGGGGATTTTCTTCAGTCCATCTCCGTACCATCCATTCCTGCAATTCCGGTCTTGAATCAGCCGCAACGGCGTTCAAATCATCAAAATAATGGAGATTATAAAGCCACAGCCTTGACCGCTCGTCGTTGTTCCAGTCAGTGCTTTTTCGAACGGAACCTTCTTCGCCCAAAAAACGGAACCGGCCCTGCTCAAAATGGCATCGCGACCCAATCATCGGGGCTCTCCATTCCCTGTCCCATGGCCTCCTTTCCGGTTGAGGCAAAGTCAGCATGGCTTTTCGCCTGACCCAACAACGACAAAACCCGTAGTATAGTCGATAAAAAATTTGTTCGAAACGCAGGTGTCGAACCGTGTGGAACAATAGCAAAAGGTAATTCAATTTATTTCCATGGGATCTTTTGCTCCAGGCCCAGTCGCTCGATCTCTCGCACGATACGCTCCCCTGTCTTTCCATCCCATCTTTCCGGTATGCCTCCCTTTTTCCATTGCCCTGCAAACAATCTGTCCAATGCCGGCTGAAGCTTGGCGGGATCAGTCCCGATTAACTCGTTGGTTCCCTGCGTTATGGTCTCGGGTCGCTCGGTACTGTCGCGCAAGGTTAGGCATGGCACTCCCATCACGGTAGTCTCCTCGGTTATTCCACCGGAGTCAGTGATGACCGCCTTAGCGTTTTTGACCATATAATTGAATTCCAAATAAGGCTGCGGATCAACCACCTTGAGATTTGAAGGCAATTCCTCGCTAACCGGCAAGGTTTTAGCCCCTCTGGGATGGGCTGGAAAAACGACGACGTGCCCACGGGCGCCCTTGGTGATTGAAGTGATCAGGCGTATGAAACGATCTTTGCAATCGACATTGGAAGGACGGTGCAAGGTCACAACAAAATAACTACCAGACGCCAATCCTAACTCCTCCCAAAAGGCCGGAGGCCGGAGGCGGTCGGCATTTGCCATCAAGGTGTCGATCATCGTATTTCCCACGAAAAAAATCCGTTCGTCCTCAATGCCGGATCTCCTTAGGTTTTGGTTCGCGGCTTCGCTTGTCGTAAAGAAATAATCTGAAATAGCATCCGTTACCATTCTGTTGATCTCCTCAGGCATCGAGCAGTCTCCGGAACGGATCCCCGCCTCGACGTGACCGACTGGGATGCAAAGCTTTTGGGCCGTAATGGCACAGGCCATGGTCGAATTGACGTCTCCGACCACCAGACAAAAGTCGCTCCTTTGCTCGAGGAGCAACTTCTCGTAGCGAATCATTATGGCCGCAGTTTGTTCGGCCTGCGTTCCCGAACCGACTTCCAGGTTGACCTCGGGCTCAGGAACGCCGAGTTGCTTGAAAAAAGTTCCCGACAGCCTTTCGTCGTAATGTTGCCCGGTATGCACCAGACGAAAGCTCAAATGACCGCCTTCCTGCTTTCGTGACTCCAAAGCCCTCGTAATGGAGGCGATTTTGATGAAATTCGGCCGAGCCCCGGCAATAATATCGATTTTCATTTCAATGAGTTGCCCAGTTCAATGCTCACCCGCGCGACCTCCAGAATCTCATCAAACGGTATGGGAGAAGATTCACGATTCCTTACCGACCGAACGAAGGCATCCACGCAAGCCCTCTGGCCCTTGTCCTGCCTCCAGAGATTCATTTTGCCAAACCCCGGCCAACCAAACCCACGCAGGCGGCGGAAATTGTCCAACTGCAGTACCCCACCAGAGGCAAAAACCTCTAGCCTTTCCTTGGGAAAGGACTTACTGCCATTGGCAAAATAATGAATCGTGCCGATCGAACCATCGGAAAATGACAACTGCAAGGTGGCGGTGTCGCCCGCCAAGTGACCCATGGTTGAATTTTGATAGCCCGATATGGGAACTCCGGCTAAGAAACGAAACAGATCGATGAAGTGGCAAGCCTCTCCGATGATTCGACCTCCCCCGATTCCGATGTCTTGCGTCCAGTGATCGCCCGGAATGGCTCCGGCATTGACCGTCATGACGAAGGACTTGGGGCCAGCGACCCCATCCAACAGGTCCTTTACCTTTCTTATCTGCGGCGCAAAGCGACGATTGAAGCCAACCATCGCAATCGGTTGGGTCGAACCATTGCCTGCAGCCTCATAGGCCGTATCGATTTCACTCAGTTCTTCCAATGAAAGACAAAGAGGTTTTTCAACGAACACGTGCTTGCCTGCGGCCAAGGCTTTAAGGACGTAAGAGGCATGACTGTCATGACGGGTTGCTATCACCATGGCGTTTGCGCCTGCATCCTCAAACAACGAGTCAACGTCCGTCGTTGTTTTCTCGAAGCCAAACTTGCGGCCCGCATGCACCCCGCTAACACCGGTTTTCGAACCCAATCCGCTTAACGAAACGCCCGCTGCGCTAAAGGCGGGAATCAATACTTTCCTAGCGTAATTGCCGGCTCCAAGAAAGCTCACAACTGGATCTCCGGAAATACTTGCTTCGCTCTTTCGCGAGGCTTCCTCCAAGACCATCGTGCGGGATTCGTGCGTAATCTCAATTCCTGGATACCTCAATAAAATGCCGAGAGATGGAGCGGATCCGCCCACCAGTTCATAGGCCTTTTCCGCATCCGCAATATCGAAGCGATGAGATATCAAGGGCTTAACGTCTAACTTGCCCATCTCCATCATATCGAGAACTGCCTCAAAATTGCGTTGTTCCGTCCATCGGACAAAACCTATCGGGTAGTCTTGCCCCTTCTCCTCATAATTGGGATCGTATCGTCCGGGACCATAAGATGCCGAGACCTGAAACGTCAGCTCCTTCTTGAAAAAGTCATCTCGCGATAATTCCAGTCCGGTTACTCCGACCAAGACGATACGTCCTCGCTTCCGACACATCAAAGCCGCTTGATGGATAGGTTCACTGCTCTTGCTTGCCGCCGTCACGATCACCGCATCGACCCCGCGACCGCGAGAAAAGGCTTGAGAAGAGGGCACTGGATCCTGTTGTGAATTCAAGTCGATTACTTCGGCTCCGAATTGAGCGGCGAGGTCAAGCTTTTCCCTATCGAAATCAATGCCTAGCACTCGACATCCCTGAGCCCGCAACAACTGAACCGTCATAAGTCCCACGAGTCCAAGTCCCGTAACCACCACCGCCTCCCCCAAGGTAGGTTTAGCCAACCGAATACCCTGCAACGCAATGGCCCCCAATACCGTGAATGCGGCTTCCTCGTCAGACACTCCATCAGGCACCTTTGCGCAAAGGTTCATCGGCACTCCGACTACCTCCGCATGTTTGCCATTGGATATGACACGGTCGTCTTTGACAAAACCTTGCACGCCTGCCCCAACCTCCCCCACTCGACCTACGTTGCAGTAACCCAGAGGCAAAGGTTCATCCAGTTTGCTCAGGACCGCCTCCAGGGTTGGCTGGATGCCGTCGGTTTTGATTTTATTCAAAACCATTCGGACTTTGTCAGGTTGCTGACGAGCCTTTTCCAACAAACCGGCTTTGCCGAACTCAACCAGCATTCGCTCGGTACCGGCTGAGACCAAAGTGCGGGTAGTTTGAACAAGCAACTGACCGGAAGATAGAGCAGGGATCGGAACTTCGGCAACTTCAGTGCCACCAGATTTTAAGGATTGGAGAATTTGCTTCATGTCTTTCTTGGTTCCGATTGTGTAATTTCTTCCGAAAACGGCATCATGCCCTCAGGCTGGTTGCCCGAAGCATGGCTGCATTTTCATGGAGAAGAAAGAGCGACACCAGATTTCGATACTTAAAATGGACAGCAGGGTGTAGCTTGCATCCACTTTACCCGCATCATTGGCGGCAATCAGTCGCTGCACTGCGGCGGGATCGAAAAGGCCTCTTTGCTCAAGGCTTTGAGCGGACAAATGATCGTTCAGCAATTCGCGAAGCTCATTGCCCATCCAACGCCTCAGAGGAGCGCCAAACCCCGTTTTGGACCGGTAGATTACGTCACGAGGCAAATAAGGTTCCATGGCTTTTTTCAAGACCCATTTCCCTTCCCCTCCACGTTGCTTCAAACGGGACGGAACCCGAGAGGCAAATTCGACCAAATCCAGATCCAAAAAAGGCACCCTGACTTCCACGCCGGCAGCCATGGACATTTTGTCGGTATAGGTCAAATTATGGTCAGTTAGAAAGAACCTCTGCTCAAGGGCCAAGAGAGCATCCATCCGATCGATTTCAGTCGGCAGTCCTCCTAGAAATTCAAGCATCGGTTCTTCTGCAATCGATTCATTCAAGGCTTCCCTAAATTCCTTCGAGTAAAGGCTTTGAAGATCACTCCGGCTAATCCAACGGAAATAATTGACGAGTCGCTCATCTTCCGTGAGCCCCGCTCCGCTGAATAGCTTGGCCAGTCGACGCCCGAAGGAGTGCCGCTGGTTCAATCCTTGGGTCATGGCGGCCAAGCCGCGTCTGGCAACAAGAGGCAACCAAGACCACCATCGCTCCGCCCTCAAGGCGCGATGACGTCTGTAACCGGTGAAAAGATCGTCTCCTCCGGCGCCCGAGAGCAAAACCTTAATCCCTTGATCCCTTGCAAGCTGGCTTATGTACAGAACGTTCAAGGGCGCGGGATCGGCCAGAGGTTCATCAAGCTGAATGACCATTCTCTGGAGATCATCGGCCATTCGACCGGCATCAATCCTTACCACATCGAGCGAAACTCCAAGGTGCTCGGCTACGCGCCTGGCGTAAGGCAAGTCATCAGTCGTTCCAGATTCCTGTCCGCCCACGACTTCGATCGTAAAGCAACGAATTTCCGGATCCAATTCACGGGCAAAGGCGACGACTGAGCTCGAGTCCAAGCCTCCGGAAAGGAAAGCTCCCAGCGGGACGTCCGAAACCATTTGACGGTGTACCGCTTTTCGCAAATTGTCCGTCGTTCCCGCAACCGCATCCGTGGGTGATAAACAACTGGAGCCCGATCGATTCCTAGAAAAGGGGAGTCGGTACCATTTCACGCGTTCATCGATGTTCCCATTACGAACCCAAAGAGCCTCTCCGGGATCAAGCTTCCTCACTTTGCTTGATAAGGTTCCATCACCCGGACACCAAAGGAAAGTCAGATAGCGATCAAGCGAAGGGAAGTCCAGGTCATCCGATCCGAATTCCTTTTCCTTGTCCTGAGCGTGCATCAAAAACCACAAGGCCTTGATTTCGCTCGCAAACAAAAAGCCGCTCGAGGCGCTTGCATAATAAAGGGGCTTTACTCCAAATGGATCACGTACGATCAACATCGTATTGCGCTCAAAATCATACAAGGCGAAGGCAAAGATTCCGTTTAGCTTCTTAAGCATGAGTTCGATTTGGTCGGGCGTATCCCTGAAGGACAGGTATAGGTTGAGCAAAACCTCGGTATCGGAGTTGCCTGCAAACGTAAATTTTTCCGATTCAAGCTCTAGCCTTAATTCGCGATAATTATATATCTCACCATTGAAGATGAGGGCCACTTTGCGGTTCGGGTCAAACATTGGCTGATGACCGTGATGAGAAGTGTCCAGTATCGACAGACGAGTGTGGGCAAAGCCTATCCCCAAATCGGAATCCTCGTAGATTCCGGAGTCATCAGGTCCTCTATGACTGATGTACGGCAAGCAATCGGCTAGCGGCATAGAGAAGGGAGTTCCTGGATTCATAGAGTAGCCAAGTACGCCGCACATACTAAAAAAAGAATAAAATCGTTAAAGGGGACGCTTCGAACTAAACATAGCCCAACTCCATCATTTCTTGGTTTATGATCGGTTTGCAGCGGGCGTTTTCAGGGTAAGATTTAAGGGAATATATTCTTGAGGGACGAGCGATCTTGTGTCCAAGGAATGAAGACACTCTCTTTAATTCATGGTCGGTATTGAGAACTAAATCTTCGTATTTTAAATTAATGACCCTATCACCATCAATTTCCCCGAGGTCATTATTCGCGTACCTGACGCAATATTTCCATTGGTAAGCGCAAATCTCCTCGGTACTAAGTGAATCAACTTTATTTTGTAACTCGGGAATTCTAACACCCCAGTACTTATATCTATCCTTAAGGCCTAATTCCAAACAAAGAGAATCGAACATCATACCCAAGTAATTATGTAGTTCAAAAAAGTGTATTTGCCTGAGCTTATTAAACTTTTCCTTAATTCTTTTCGATCTCACGCTTTTGTTTTTCGTCAAGTATGCATTTTTGTCCTCTTTAAGATAAAACTGGTTGTACATCGAGTTTATGCAGGAATATCCATTACGATAGATATGGATGTACCTTGCTTCGGGAAACACTTTGTTTATGAAGGGTATTCGCAAACAATTGGCAGGCGTCTTCTCCGCAAAATACTTCTTATTACTTTTGTCTAGAAACCTTTTAAACTTTCGTTTGATGAATTCTGCACTTTTTGGCGAATAATTCGATTCATCCATTCGATCATCTTTTATTTTTCCATTATTATATTTCCAAATAAAGTTTGGCTCCATCCATACGGCAAATAATTCGCTGTCGTTCAATATATGAGAAAAGAAAGTCGTACCTGATCTCGGAGCTCCAATTATGAATAGCGGATTCATTAAGATTAGGTACTCAACAAAGACTCAAAAAGTGATTTGATATTATTATTGAAAAGCTCATCGCCATACTTGATTGAGTGAGAAACGTTGTTTTCCTTGATCCTATTGAGAGCTGCCTTATCAGTAATCAAAGTTTCTATGGCCTCTGCCAATTGGGAAACGTTCGACGGTTCGACCAAATAACCATTGACCTCGTCTTCAATGATATCGACAACCCCTCCGACTCGTGTTGAGACGACTGCGTTGCCGGTTGCCATTGCTTCGATGATCGAGAGCGGTTGGCCTTCCATTAACCTGGAAGGTAAGACAAAAACATCCGAATTTACCAGAAGTTCATGTTTTTCCCGACCATGCAACAGTCCGCAAAACTCTATTTTTTCAGGCAGTAGATTCTTATAATAGCGGCAGGTCGTATATACTTCGCCGGAAAAGCTTCCCGCTACGCTCAACTTGAAATCGAGGCCTCTTTCGTCCAAGAGCCTGCAAGTTTCAAGCAAATCCACGATACCTTTTGAAACGGAAATTTGGGAGAGATACAGAATATTGGCCCTTGAGCGATCCTTTCTTAAACTTGTGTTTTCCACCGGCTCAATCGAGTGGGTGTTCGGCAAAACGACATTGTTGCTCAATCTCGCAAAAGGCTCGGAAGTTCGAGTGAAGTTCGAGAGGTGAATGACAGCTATTGCTTTCCTGAAGACGAAGCTCAAAACTTCCCGCCCCAAAAAGCCGCATCGGCCGTAGGTTTGAACGATCGTGGAACCCTCAAGCCTAATGGTATACTTTTTGTTCAACAACAAAATGGTAATCAAATAAGGCATGTAGCGAAGAAGACCGACCAGAGACTGGTGAATCGGCAAGTAAACCAAGTCGGTCATCGCTACCTTTCGAAGCGAAAGGAAAAACAAGTTCACCTCGTGCAGGATAAACCTTATCTTTGACCCGAAGCCATTAAGGATTTCTTTTGAAGTAAACCGAAAATCCACCTGCTCCACCGAATGATTCAAGCTAGCTAGAATCTGAAGTATCTTTCTGTTATTTAGCCTCTGACCGGTTGTCGGAGGAGGCATGCCTCCGATTATGACAATGCGCTTTTGAATATCTTTTTTAATAGTCGATACCGCACAGGCGCTGCATCACTAAATGTCCGAATATCATATGGGCGTCTTCCACGATCTGCATATCGTTTACCTCAACCCAAAGAGAGCTATCGCAAAGTGGTTTTAACAAGCCGCCATCAAAGCCGCACAATCCCAAGGTAGCAATATCGTGATCCTTGGCATACTTCACGGCATTTATGATGTTTTCGGAATTACCGCTCCCGGAAATTGCGATCAGTAGATCCTGAGCTTCTCCATAAACCTTCAACTGCTCGGCAAAAACGGAACCGTATGAGATATCGTTGGCATAGCTAAGAACGAGGCCAGGGTTGTCTACCAGCGCCCTACCCTTGAATTTGTTTTCGGATGACAGGGAGATGCTTTTGCTCCAATCATTCACGAGATGTTGCGCGGTAAGGGCGCTTCCTCCATTGCCAATGGTGAAAATGTTTCTTCCGTCGAGCCACTTTTCCTTAATCAAATCAACTGCATCGTCAATTTGAGCTTGGTCCAAAACCTTAAGCGCCTCGATAAGCTTATTTATATATTTATCATTCATTTCAAGTGTAGTCATTATATGAGATATTACTGCCCGTATTTGTGAATTCGAACGGCACGTGAGTAAGTTCCTGCAAAGTCTCAATCAATCGCTTCCTGTTGGCGGGAGGGGTAAAGAACAAAAAGAATCCACCTCCTCCAGCACCAAGTATTTTTCCACCATGAGCACCGGCCTCCATGGCCTTTTGATAAGTTTGATCCAAAAAGGAAGTGCTGATTCCGGAAGCAAGCTTACTTTTGATTTTCCAACACTTGTCCAGCAGGAATCCAATTTGCTCGATCTCTCCGTTCAGCAATTTCTCTCTCGCAAAATGGGATATATCCACCATCTCCTTTATTGAATCGAACTTTTCTCCCGACTTGCGAACCTCCTTTGATTGATCTTCAAGAATAGACGAAGCCTTTCTCGTGATGCCCGTATAGAAAAGCAACAAGTGATCGCCCAGCGCCTGCAGATCATCTTTTCCTATATTCAGGGGTTCTACGACGACTTCTTCACTCGGCAGGAACTGGATCAGGTTAAAGTTCCCAAAAGCAGCCGCATATTGATCTTGTTTACCAATTGGTTCACGACAACGTTGAATCTCTATGTCACAAGCATCCTCGGCAATGGCATGAGGACCCGGAGCATCACCCAAAAAATTTTTAAGGGCGTTTACCAATCCTACCGTAAAGGAACTTGAGGATCCCAAACCACTGCCCTTTGAAGGGATGTCGGCTATAGTTGTGATTTCAATTCCACCTTCGATCCGGTATTTCCTGAGGGTTTCCCTGACAATCCTATGCTCGATTTCATCGACGGATTCCACTTCTTCATTAACGGAGTAAGCCACCCTGATCCCGTCATCGAACTTCTTATTGACCGTAATATAGATGTATTTGTCAATGGTTGAGCTCAACACCGACCCGGCTTGCCTATGATAGAAAGACGAAAGATCGCTCCCCCCGCCAAACAGACTGATCCGCAAAGGCGTTTTACTTAAAATCATTTTGAAAGGTTATCACGTTATCATAGTGCCTGTATCGATCTATGTGCGCGTACTCGTTTTTCCTTCGTCTATCATAAAGGCTTTCAATATCATGATCCTCATAACCACGATGGATATACTCTGACTTGATGTTTTCCCTTCGCTTATCCTCGTTTAGGGTTACGAAAATCTTGGGGCTTTGGGGAAACAGTTCTGCAAATTCAAAAGCAACAAGGCCCTCCACCACGATAATATCCCCCGGGGAAATGCTTAAAGTCCTCGAAGATTTTATGCTCTTCCTTAGATGTTTGTCGTAAAATGGAAGGTTGAAGGAGCCTTCCCCTCTTCCCTCATTGATGGACTGCAGGAAAAGCCTAAATGCGTCCATGTCATGCTTGGACAAAAGATCCCGCCCTCTGGCATGCTCGTTCTTAAGCCAGGTATCGGTAGAAATCACGTGACATTTGGATTCATCGCGAGTCCGATCCTTTTTGATTACGTTTGCCAAGGTGCTTTTCCCAACCTTCGACTGACCGGTGACAAACAATACCTTGATCTTAGGATAACCATCCAAAAGGGATACGATTCTAGCCTTCATCTCCTCATATCTTTTGGTGATGAAGAGAGCCGCCTCGTAGAGGTTTTCAAAAGTAAAGTTCGGGGCGACGTCATACTTCCGATCCTTCCCGCCCAAACCAGTCCGCAGGAGAATCGAACTCACGCCGTAACTCTCGGCCGTCATAACATCCGTGGTGCTGTCTCCGATAAACCAAGACGATTGCATGCATATGGAAAATTTCTCAACGGTTTGATCAAGCAACTTGGTTTTGGGCTTTCTGCAATCACAGCTAAATTTCAATGATGGAACCTCGCCGGGGAAACCCTTGTCGGGATGATGCGGACAGAATTCTATATTATCGAGGAAAGCTCCCTTTAAACCAAGTTCCCATTCCATTTTGTCGTGGATGGAGCGAAGTTCCTCGAAAGTGCAATCCCCCCTTGCGATGACAGGTTGATTGGTGATTACGGAAACTTTGTAATTAGACTTGTTAAATAAGGAAATCGCTTCACCCGATCCCGGCAGCAACTCGAACTGGCTAACATCCGACAAATGGTCGACTAGGCGGTTGATCGTTCCGTCCCTGTCTAAAAATACGATCTTGTTTCTATCCTTATGCGGCGCATGGCTCACCAACCCGTTCTTGTAATTATCGTTTACTTGGTCCAACCGTTCCGGCGTTCCGCAATCCTTTATATATTCAGAACTGACGTAACCATATATTTTCCTGTTTGTGTCCAGTATGCTGCTGAATATATCTTTGATGAAGTCTACGGAATCGCCTTTATAATCATAGTCCCCAAGGCTGCTCGGGTTGATGACGTACAACCCCGCATTGACGAGATTCTTAAAGTATTTGCCTTCGGGATGGGGATAATTGTGAAAGTCAGTCACCATGCAATTCTCATCGATTTCCACTATATCGGAATCATGCGGGTGATTATTCGGGTGGAGAAAGAGTGATACGTCTGCTCTTTTCTCAGTATGCCAACGAAAAAACCTCGGAAGATCTACGTTTACCATCGTATCCCCGTAGAACAATATGAACGGCTTGCGGAATTTATCTTGGTTCAGCAAAACACTGCCGGCCGTACCAAGAGGTTCTTCTTCGATAATATAATCAATGACGAAATCATCCAGCTTCAACTCATCGCAGAAGCTGATAATGCATTCGGACTTGTAACCCAGAATTAGATACCCTTTCTTGATACCATGCTCTTGCAACAACAGCAGTTGATGTTCCAGCAAAGCTCGATTGTCTACTTCGGCAAGAACTTTAGGCAAATTCCCGGTACGCTCCCTAAGTCGTTTTCCCAAACCACCGGCCAGAATCACAAACTCGACGTCCATTACGAAAGAGATTCTGCTATCTGCGACAAAACGGCATCAATGGCTTGGTCGGAAGTGAGCGCAGGGGACCATCCCATCCCCTTGGCCTTTTCAATGGAATAATTGAAGCAAGGTATGTCGCCTACCCACCCATAATTTGTTTCTCCGTATCTTATCTTCGTTTCCGGCGAGACGGCCTTGGTAAACCGTTCGGCAATAGAGGAAACGGTTGTGGATGTACCATTGGATCCAATGTTATAAATGGACAGCCCGCTGCTTCCTCTTTCCACAAGCAGGACCATTGCATCTATGAGCTCGTCGACGTGCAGGTATTCCTTTGATTGAGTGCCGTTTCCAAGAACTTCCAGGACCTCTTTACTTTCCTTGATTTTCTTTATGAAATCATAAAGAATACCATGAGTTAGGGGCAGACCTACTATATTTGGAAAACGAAAGATAACGGTCTTTTCCAGAAAAGCATTATTGGCTACTGAAAGTATGCTTTCCGAAGCATTTTTCATTGCCCCGTAATTTGAGATGGGCAACAAGTTCCCGGAACTTTCCTTTAATTGCTTGCTGCCGTGGTTGCCATATACCGCCGAGCTCGAGGCAAAGTAAAAATTTTTGATATTGTAGGCTTTCGATGCCTCCAGCAGATTGAAGGTAGTCATAAAGGTATCTCTAAGATCAATGGAGGCATCATCAATTCCCGCTCGGATATCTGAGTTTGCCGCCAAATGCCAAAGGTCGTAAGAAAAGTCGCTGGCAATGATTTCCTTGAAGAGTTCGTCGAGAGATTGATAGTCCTCAAGCCCGACCTTGTGAAAAGTAAAATTTGCATCGTCGCAGAAATGGGAAATATTTTCCAGTTTTCCGAGCGACAAATTATCGATGCCGATTACTGGGCCAAGCGACAGGAGTCGCTGAACCAGGTTAGAGCCAATCATGCCGCAACATCCCGTTACTATTGAGATCGTCATATCATTTTACGCAAAATATTTAACTCCGTCAGCAGAGCTCCGAAAATCTCTTTGTAATTTGTTAATCTAAGTAGGTTGTGACCCGAGATAATGCGGTGGCGCAAGAGAAGCCTAAAAAGCAACCTGTAGCAGTTTGAAAGTTCGGTCCTGCTGTAGTTATCCGGCCTTTGACCAAGCATGCGCTTTAGATAGGTACAATTGCTTTGGATGAATTCAAAGCTTATTTTTGCGGCATGCCTGATTACCTTGCATTCACGGTGCCTCGTTAATGAATCTGCGAGCACGCGATACTTCAACAAGCTTTTATTTACCGAACCGAACTTGAATCCTTCCTTATAAAGCCTTACCAGCAAATCATAATCTTCAGCGTACACGTTAGGCTCCTCATTATACAAAATCCGAAGTGATTTCATTTTCTGGAAATCAAAGAGAATCGACGGATGGGCGAAACAGGGACAGAGCGACAAGAGCAGATGCAGAGCGTCTGGGCTGACCGGCGTACCTACCGTGCGGATGAAGGCTCCCTTTTCGTCTATCAGGTCATAGTTGCTCCCGACGATATCCAAATCATTGGCTCGAAGGTAAGAATATAGCTCCTCTATGCGGTTTTTAGCCGCAACGTCGTCCGCATCCATCCTGGCCACGTACTTCGTATCTACCTTTTCCAGACATGAATTTAGGGCATTGGCAATGCCCTTGCCTCTCTGCTGGATGGATATGAACCTGTCGTCCGAATCGCAGAATTTGCTTATGATCTTCAATGAATCATCAGTGGATTCCCTGTAACCGATCACTACGGCGATGTTTTCGTAGCTCTGTACCCGCAAGGATTCAAGAGCCGCCTCCAAGAACTCAGCGCTATTGAAAACGGGAATGACTATGCTTACCTTTTGGGGATCCATCAGACGTTTTTATATTTCACTTTCCAAGGGTCGGATCCCTCATGAAATTGATTTGGCAGAAACTTCCCGAGAAGGTCTATGTCCCCATTGTCGAAAGACAATGGGGGCAAGGTGATTTTCCTGTTGAAAAAGAATATTGAAAATTCCTTGTAGCCTCGAACAAAAAAACAGTCGCTCAAATCCAATCCACACAGAACGATATTGTAGCAAAGCAAGCCGGGTGACCACAACGTCAGGTGTCCACCCCAGAGGTGCCTATGAGGCAATGGAAGCGTAAGGCATACAAGTCCTCCGGCCCGGGAGCATTTGATGACGTTCGAAAGGAAGGTCTGTACGTTGGGTTGATGCTCAAGAATATGAGAAGCCCAAACGACGTCGAATTCTTCCTCCATTTCCAATTGGTTAAAATCTTCCACGATAAGATTTATGCCATCTTCTTTGGACAATTTTGATTTCTTTACGTAAACGGATTCACCGTAATCAACGGCTGTGACTTTAATCCCCTGAGAGTTAAAGAATTTGGAATGAAGGCCTTCTCCATAACCTACGTCGAGAAGGCTTTCCGGCTCAAAGGAAAGCACGTGATGCATTGCATCATAAGCCCTGACGTCATGTTCCGTTGAACATTTGTCACGATGGATCACCTTGCTATGTATACCGAAACCAGGAATGAGGTTTTCACTGATATTCAAGTTAAGCTTATTGAGTATTATGCGAAAAACTTTTTTCAAGATGTGACTGTGTTACGCCGCTTGGACAAATTCGTGAATAGTATGATCAGGATCGGCATGAAAAAATAAACGAGTCTATTCAAAATTGAAGGGCTGAATATAAGATTAAATATGACAAACAAATACAAATAATGAATGAAGTTTAAATCATGCTTGAATACGATCTTCCTGATACAGCCGTACATGCTTCTTAGAAAGAAGATAAAGAAGGCAAAACCAACGATACCCCCTCCGACCAAGTACTGGAGGTAGACTGAATGTATGGTGACGTTTCTTCCATCCAGTACGTCAAAAAGCAGTTCATGGAATATCCGATATGCCTCCAACCCTATCCCGAAAATTAAAATACCCACGCTATCGGATAAAAACTTATAAGAGATAAAGAGCATTGCTCCTCGATTTGAAGTTAACTGGGCAATGGAATTGTCGAAAGGGATTTGATCTACAAAGAATGTTCTTTCCAGACCAAGCAGCGAGTAGGCAACGTCGATGTAACGGACAACGTTGAAGATAATCCACTCATTGTTAAATACGAGGGCAAGGGCTATGAACACGGGAAATGCAGCTGCGAGGAATAGCGTATACATCAGGATGCCTTTAGCATAAAAATCCTTACGCAAGGAGATGACGGCGTAAATGGAAAGCAGGAAAAGCGAAAAGTACACGCTTCTTGAGTTCGCATACAAAAGAGCTGAAACACAGACAAAGACGAACGGGTAAAAATTGAAATTATACTTTTTGTATTTAACCGTTCTTAGATATGCCGTGATGAATAAGCTAAAGACTATATACCAAGAAATGGAGTTGGGGCCTCGGTTTCTGAAGAGCCCGAACAACCTCCCGAGATCGCTCCGGTCGAGATAAGTATATATAAAAGAAATAATAATATAAATTATTGTTATTATGTTTATTTTATGCAAAAGCCGCATTGCATCACTTCTATCAAATCCATAATGCCTGAATAAACTCGCAAAAAGCATGAAGGTTAAAAACCAAAGAAATATATTCATTCCATACCTAAATGAAGTCAACGGATCGATGGAAAATATTGATGCCGTCAAAAAGTATAGTATAAATAAGAAGTAACACCTAACTAGTTTATTTGAAATCAATGGCAAGCCCTTGTGAATGATCAGGCACATAAAAAATATATTCAAAAAGGCACAATATATGTAAGACAAAGGAAAACCGGTTATCAAACCGTCCTTAAATGCAAGCAAATCAATTGCATAAAGAAGCAATAGTAGATTTGCCGTTAATTTCCTCATTTCAGACCCTCTTCGGCAAATTCCAGCAGGTTCTCCATCTTGTTTTCATACGATACCTTTAAGCTGTATCTTTGCATCGCATCGATGACCTCATCCTTGTTGGCACTGACGAAATGAAGAAAGGTTCTTACCGCTTCCCAAGAGATCAAATCGTCATCGTCGGAAAGCTTTATGCAAAAGTTTTGCAATCCGGGAATGTCGGTATCCTCATAGGAGTAGATAAAAGGTATATTCAAGAGAATATATTCCCGCGTCTTCAAGCTCGATGCTTCTTTTGATATCTTATGGCACTGCAAGGTGCTGGCGGCGAAGTTACACCGACTAGTGATCGCCATAATCTCGGGTTTTTCAAGATAACCATGAAAAACAACATTCGTATTATTAGGGACAACGTTTACTTCTCCCTTTTTGATGTCACCGATTATATGAATATTCGCCTTATAATCTAACTTCCAATCATCTATTGAGTTTATCAAACGCTCAATTCCATGCCAGGGCGCGTACCTTGAAGCCAGGAATAAGATGTCTAGAGATTTGCCGTCAAAAGAACGATAACCGGTCTGGATTTCCTTATCGTAGTATATTCCATTTGCTATGACGGTCGAAGGTTGGGTTATATGAGAATATTTTCGTCTCACCTCCTCTGATATAAATATAAAGCCATCGGACAGTCGCATGCATGGCCGATAAAAAAGAAAAGACACGATTAGGTTTCTGAATTGCCGTAGTGCCTTGTACTCAGAAATTATAAAGGAATGGTGCTCTGTGATTAGCCTAAATTGTTTGAACAAGAAGGCCATTAGATAGAATGGAGAAGGGAAAAGACTTCTCAGAATCACAATGTCATAACGGCTTTGATTTAACTTATGCCTGATAAAAATCGGGAGAAGCAGGATTTGAAGGTAATTAATAAATCTCGGCACCTTCACGTTAATTACGTTCGTGGGAGCAAATTCAACTTGCCTGTCGGTAAATACGAGAAAAGTAATATCTTTCGTGGACTGCGCCATATTGCTTACCCTTGACAGCAACCCGGAAAGTTTGCTGTTAACGTAGCAACAGTAAACAACCTCACTCATTGTGCCTTACGATAAAGCTGAAAGTTTCCTCTGCGCATTTTCTCCAACTATAATGCAGGCTTCTCTTGTAGGCTTTATCTATGAAAGACTTTCGTTTCTTCTCTTCATTGAGTGCTTTCCGCACGGCATTTGAAATGCTTTCGGTTGACTTTTCATCAAAATAAAACGCGTGATCACCAACTAATTCTCTATTAGTCGGTATATCCGAGCAAATGATGGAAAGCTTCTTTGCCATTGCCTCCAACAAAACCTGCCCAAAAGTCTCGGCACTGGATGCGTAGAGGAAAAAATCAGAGCAGTCATAAAGCTCATTGATCTTGTCTTGAGAGATAAAGTCATACCTCTTGATGAAAACCGACTCCGGATCAATGTTCGCCTCGACAGGCAAATACTTTCTATAGCATTTGTCGAAAGAGTTGCCCACGAGATGTAGGCGAATTTTGTATCCCGCATGGATCAGCGACTGGAGCGCATCAATAACGTGAATGTGGTTTTTATGGTAATCAATGGTCGAGACGTAAATGATGTTTACGACCTCACCGCCAACTGAGTCTTCCCGCTTCTGCCAGAATTCATGATCAACACCATGATGAACGATTTTTTGCGATTTGGATCTCAGAAAAGGGAATTTTCCGTTAAGAAATTCTCTAGACGCCTCCGAAATAAAAATGATCCCACTGGAATTTCTAAAGGTAATCAAAAGTAGAATTTTTAGAATCTTATACCTAAAGTACCTGCCGTCACTGAGATTAAACTTTATTTCATGAAAGGGTAAAATATTTCGAAACATGCTTATGAATGGCCTGAAAGTACCCAAGTATATTCCACCCGGCACGTAGAGGATGTCGCATGAATTTCTGGCCCTAAAGGCCAAAAGTATGTTCTTCCAGACAAACCTGGTCAGGCTGTTCCTATCCCAGAATTTAAGTTTCACAACCTCGATCAGTGGATCATCCTTGATATAGCTAACCGGAACTTCACCGCCCCAGATAACTATTTTGCTTATCTTCTCGTGAGTGAATTTTACGTTTCGTAAAACATACTTCAAGTGGGTGATGCTGCCTCCACTTTTCAAATTCGAAGCGTCAATACCAATTATCATTCAGGACTTGGTCTTATAATTTCTCCCGCTCAGTTCTTGGCAAATGAGGCATCATCGCTTTTTATAATTGTAATATACGGTGCCAGTGGCTTCATGCCTAACCGGACTCTCATGAGCCAACCAAGGCAGGACTCTTCCCCAGCGCTCGGAACTCCATCTCGCAAATAGCGTCCAGCCGGCTTCTAAAGCATTTTTCTCAAAATCCAAAAAGTTCATTTTATTGAGATGAATCTCAGCGCCTCCAGACAAGCTAGAAATACTTGCTCCCTTTTCATAGAAACCCATACCGCCCAAAGCCTGTGCCTCGGCCACGCATTCGCTCCAATATCTGCATAGATTTGGCTCCGGCAGTATCGCCAATGGCCACGGAAAATGAATAAAGGGCGAAAGGTGATGCCCGCTACGATGGGAAACGTAATTGAAACTGAGGACAAGACTCCCTCCCTTTCTCACGACTCTATGTGCTTCGCTTAGAGCAAGTTCTACGTCCGGGAGGTGCTCGAAAACCGTGTGGCTAAAAACGGTGTCGAAACTTTCTTCATCAAAAGGCAGGCAACTGGCAGATCCTTCCACCGTTTCAAAGTTCCCTCGGTTGTTTCGCTTAATCCAATCCACTTTCTTTTTCTGATACTCCAGTGCGACGACTTTCCGAGCCCCCATTCGTGAAAGTGCTTCGGAATACTGACCTAGACCAGCCCCCAAATCCAATATTTCCATATTTGTGATCCATTCACTGATATCTCCCAATTTCCCGTAGACTTTCAGGCTGTCGTCAACTGGAGTCACGAAATCATAATAGGTTTGATAGCTGTCAAGCACCTCGTAGGGAAACCTTTTGCCGAACAGCAGATTTCCAAACTTTATTACGAAATTATCCGATTTCCTGCCATTGAGTCCCAACATGTGCAAACACACGGCCGTTAGTTTTATTAGAAGCCATTTCAATAGGGCAAGCAGATCAAGGGTCAGGGAAATGCATGAGCGCAGATTGCGTGGAAGAATCCTTTTGATGAGCAAATTTCTATCAGCCATTCAGACTAAATTACTGGAACTTTTCCTCTTTAGCAGAAACCACTTGGGGGCGGGCAAATTCTTGGGCCATAGATTCATTCCGTCGAAGCAATAACTCAGCTCGCCCCAATCCAACGAACCCAGCTCAGAAAAATCATCCTTCCAAGATACTGCCAAGTCGGTTTTTGTTTCCTGATAGATTATTGTGTAAACCGTACTATGCTTCTTAAGATTGGCGTGAACCTCATGAAGTTCGCGCCCCCATATGTTTGGAGACCCCACGTAATTGGTTTCACTTACGGCCCACCAATCGGGAAAAAGATGAATGTCTTTTTTAGTCGCAAGAAACTTTGGCAACTCAAGAAGAATCCTGTATCCGTCGAACAATTTCTCATAAGAGCCATCTGGATTATTGAACGCGAATAGGATTCTTGAATCTTTGGGAACTTTTGAGAGGAATTCGTTAACTATATCGACAATCTCCTTATTGCACATTGGCTCAAAGGTAAGAATCTTCAAAAAGTCCTTGGATTGGGTATCAGGATTTTGGATCTGCCAAAAGATGCCCAACGGGAAAGAGGCAACAATTAATCCGACTGCAACGGGGATAACGGTGGCTGAATTCATCACGTCGAACGCAAGTAAGGAAACAAACAAGATCACTACGCCTTGGTCGTCAGCGACCCTGAAAAATTTCTGGTTTACGATGAATGCAACAAGTCCGAAAACCGTCAGCCAAGGAGTTTTGTCATTTGAATAGATCAGCAGACATAATGAAAGCGCGTATATGCATGCGTAATAGGTATCCAGAAGGCTAAACCTAGTTAAATTCCTTTTGTAAAGAACGTTACCCTTAAGGAACCCAATGATTTTCAAGGTGGTTCTGACCGAATTCTCGAGGTTGCTTTTTGCCAACAGTGGAACAAAACGCAACAGGCAAATTACCAGTGGCGGCATCAAGCAAAACAAAGGTAGAGTCGATTGCTGGACGAATGCGAAGATCATCACAATAGGGAGACCGAAAAAGAATTGAGTGATGCCTCCCAGCGTGGTCA
>MDSW01220289.1_pt1 | contig 46449 bp, 42 predicted proteins | sample 811171 | NCBI WGS metagenome assembly MDSW01 (sample SAMN05326641, study PRJNA326480) | marine metagenome | isolation source: seawater | place: Atlantic Ocean: North West | collected 2012
ACTTAATTTATACAGCATCAAAAGAAAACTTCCAAAAAAAAATTAAATTTTTTAATAAAATTACGTTTATAAAGACAAATATATTAGAAAAATTGTTTTGCTTGGTATATTTTTTTATGCAAGGCAAGCCCCTTCAGGTTGGATATTTTTTTTCATTCGGAATGAAGAAAAGAATAGAGGAAATACATAAAAATTATAACTGCATCATTTTTCATCTAATACGCGGAAGTGAGTTTTTGCCAAAAAGTTTTGAAGGAAAAAAAATTCTAGAAATGACTGATGTACTATCTAGAAACTATTCTCAGCTTTATAAAAAATTAAGTTACTTCAACCCATTAAAATATGCTTATTTTGTAGAAAAGTTTCTTCTAGAAAAATATGAAAAAGAAATTATAAAATCTTTTAATTATTCTGTACTTGTTTCAAACATGGATCTAAAATCTTTTCCTATAAACAATAGATCTAAAAATAAAATTAAAATTATTACTAATGGTACAGATCCTAAAAGAAAAATATTTAAATTTAGTAAAAAAAATAAGGATGTCATATTTATTGGAAATATAAATTACCTTCCCAATAAAATTGCTTGTTACGATTTTATACAGAATGTGATGCCCGAACTTAAAAAAAAAGGAATTTTAATTAATTTTAAAATTATTGGACAAACATCCAAATTATTAAGTTTTTCTTTAAGTAAATTTGAAAATGTAGAAGTTTATAGTAATGTAAAAAAACCTGAAAGTTTGTGTAGCAATGCTATCTGTGGAATAAGCAATTTAGATGTTGTTTCTGGAGTTCAAAATAAAATTTTAGAATATATGCAAATTGGTCTACCGACGATAGTCAGTAAAAAATGTTTTGATAATTTAAGTTTTAAAAAAAACCAAGATTTATTAGTTTACAAAAATCAAAATGAATTTATAAAACATATAATAAAGTTAAAACTGAACAAAAAATTTGCAAATAAAATTTCTCATAATTCATATAATAAAATTAAAACAAAATTTATGTGGCAAAATACGTTAAAAAAATATAATGAAATAATTTAAATTACTATGATTAGCTCATACATTGTAAAAAAACAAAAATTTAAAGAAATAAAATTAGTAGAAATTCTATTTTATGCCTTGCCACTTTCTTTCATAATTGGGAATTTAGTATTAAGTATAAATGTACTTTTGTTTATAATTTTTTCTTTTTATCATATAAAAAAAGAAAATCTTAATTTTAGGTTTAATACTGCAAATTGGTTTCTAATAATATTTTTTTTGTATTTATTTTTTTCTACACTAATACAGTTTAACGATTATGATATGTGGATACAAAAAGCTAGAGATGCTTTTGCTAATGAACCTGCAGAGAAAAATTTATTACCAATATGGCAAAAGAAAAATTTAACGTTGGAAAACCATCCTATTTTCAAATCCTTTATTTTAATTAGATTTGTATTTTTAATTTTTGTTATTGATACACTTTTTTATAATAAAGTTTTGACCTTAAAAAAATTTTTTCTTTCTTCATTATTATGTACTAGTTTTGTTAGTCTAGATATTATATTTCAATATATATTTGGTTTCGATATATTTGGCATGAAAAATAATGGTAGATATAATTCTGGACCATTTGGAGATGAATTAATAGCGGGAGGATATTTGCAAAAATTCTCCTTCTTTTCTTTTTTTTATATTTTCCATGTGTACAAAAATAAAAATTTATCCAATCCTATAATTTATTTTGTAATTGCACTCCATTCTTTAGCAATTGCTTTGTCAGGAAATAGAATGCCTCTTCTTTTATTTTTCTTTGGATGCGCCCTATTGATAATTTTATTTAAAAGAATAAGAATAGCTATAAGCATAGGTTTAACAATATTTATTATAATTTTTCTATTTATTTTGGTAAATGATAAAAATATTAAAGTTCCATATCAAAACTTTTATCTTCAAACTATAAGTCCTATTTTAACAAATGATTCCTCAATTAAATCAGATGAAGAGAACTTAGATGAAGATGGAACTGTTAAAACTTATTTGAAAGTAGGCCCTGGGGGATCAGAAAAAAATTTTCTAAGAACAACAGGCCACGGCAGAATTTATATAACTGCTATTGAAATGTGGAAAGAAAACCACGTTTTTGGTTTTGGATTAAAATCTTTTAGAGCTAAGTGCTGGGAGATATTACCTAGAATTGAAGGATTATCATGCGCGAATCATCCGCACAATTATTATCTAGAGCTTCTAAGTGAAACAGGAATTATTGGAAGTAGTTTAATATTTATTTTTTTTATTATATTAATTTTAAATAGTTATAATTTTATAGTTAAGAAAAAATATGAAGTAGAAAAAAATTTATTTTTTTTAATACCGATTATTTTAATATTTTTTCTTGAAATATGGCCTTTAAGATCTACAGGAAGTTTTTTCACTAATTGGGGAAGTACGTTTTTTTGGTTAAATATTGCTTTGCTTCAAGCTAATTTGATAAATAAAAAAAATTAATTTTATTATTAATCGCCTTTTATGATTCTGTGTGAATCTGATTCTGAATGTGTGGTTGAAAATTCAAACATATCAGAATCTTCTAATCCTAATATTTGATGTCTTAATCCTCTTGGCACCTCAAATGATTGTCCTGGCTCAATTGTTATTTCTTTTGCTTTTTTTATATCGTCATCATTTCCATACCAAACTTTCAATTTGCCCTTCTGTAAATAAAATGTCTCTTGTTTAAGTTTGTGATAATGCCATGAACATTTTTTTCCTTTATTAAAATGCAATATTTTTCCACAATATAAATTGTTATTCACAATCCATAATTCATATCCCCAACCTTTTTCGTGTCTTTCTGGTTTCATTTTTTTAAAAAAATTTTCTTAATAATTTACTAATATCATACTTTGTCAATAATTTTTTATTTTTTTTAAGACAAATTTAGGCAATAAAAATGCTATTATTAATTTAATTTTTCTAAAACTAAACGGATATTTTATAATCATAAATAAACTTTTTTTAAATTTTCCCTCCAATATTGACTGCATTATTTCTAGGTATGAAGTCATATACAAGATTTGTTTTATATTTGGTTGATTTGAAAAAGAAGGATTGTCTTGCATCTTATTGTACCAAAGTTTTAATTCGCTAATCTCTGTTTGTCTTTTTAGTAAAGATTCATTCTGACCATGCACCCTAACATAGGCTATGGGGGATTGAACACATTCAATTTTCCATTTGGAAGCAAGTCGTGTATTTAAATCAAAATCACCTATTATGTGATAATTATTATTAAAATTATGATTTAAATTTTGTAATGCTTTTTTTCTTAAAACATATGTGGGTGAAGCTATTACGTAATCTTTTAACAATTCATTCAATATCATGCCTGTTGGGAGAGTTCTGTTCCTATAAATTCTTTTTTTATTTTTTTTTTCGAAAAAAATATAGCAATTGCCATAGACTAGACCAACTTGGCTATCTTCAAACAAAGGAATTTGTTTTTCTAATTTTGTTGGTAGCCACCAATCATCTGCGTCCAGAAAGGCTATAAAATTAGCTTTTGCTTCTTTTAAAGCATAGTTTCTTGCCTCATACAAAATACTTGAGTGCTTGGGAGCTAAAAAATATTTTAAACGTGCGTCTTTATTTTTATATTCATTAAAAATTTTAAAAGTTTTATCGGTTGATCTATTGTCCCAAAATATTATTTCCCAATTTTTATATGTTTGTGAAATAATACTATCTATAGCTTTATTTAGATATTTTTCACCATTATAACAATTCATTATTATGCTAACTAACGGCTGGTCCGACATTTTTTTACTTATTTGCCCAGGGAATTCCTTTTGAGATAATATCTTCTAAATCATCTTTATCTCTCTTTGTATCCATACATTTCCAAAAGCCTGTATGTTTGTATGCAAATAGTTCACCCAGTTTTGCTGCTTTCTCTAAAGGTTCCCTTTCTAAATAAGTTTTATCATCATCTATTAAATTAAAAAAACCAGGTTCTATAATAAAAAAACCTCCATTTATCCACCCCTGATCTAAATTAGATTTTTCCTTAAAGGTTGTTACTTTATCACCATCTAGTTTAATTGCACCAAAACGTGCAGGAGGACGTACTGCAGATACTGTAACTAGCTTTCCGTGACTTTTGTGGAAATCTAATAATAAATTTAAATTAATATCTGAAAGTCCATCACCATATGTAAGCATGCATGTTTCGTTACCAATAATCTTTTGTAACCTTTTTACTCTTCCCCCCGTCATAGTTTTCTCTCCTGTATCTATAAGCTCAATTTTCCAGTCATCAAAATTTTTAGAAAAATATTTTTTTATTATTTCTCCCTTATAACCAAGAGCAACAATAAAGTTTTTATGATTATGCTGAGCATAAAAATTCATTATATGCCATAAAATTGGTTTACCGCCAATTTCCACCATTGGTTTTGGAATAGTATCTGTATATTCAGATAAACGCGTTCCAAAACCCCCTGCTAGTAAAATAACTTTCATTTTATGTTACCACTTAAATTTAATTTCATTTTTTTTACATCTCAAAACTTCTTTTTTATTATGGGATAGGTTCGTTAGATTCATAATAATACTTTCTTTTTTACTCATTCCCTTAAAACCAAACCATACTTTTGGTGGAACTACTAATTTTGAAAATTTTTTTTCTCCAATTGTTACTATTTTGAAAAATTTTTTGTTGGGAGAATAAAAAACAAATTTTACTTTCCCCACAACTACAGTTAAGTTTAAAGTTGTCTTTAAATGAAATTTCCATGCCTTAATTTTTTTAAATTTAATTTTTGAAAAATAAACTTCTCCAAATTTCCATTTTTTTCCAACTTCTTTTTTACGTAAAAATCTCATTACATTCCCAGCAGACAATTTTATAATTTTAGGTCGTGAAACTTTTATTTGATTTAACGAGTTTTTGCCCATTTTAAACCTCTTTTAAAAGCCAAATTTTGAAAAATTTTAATTTGGTCATTTGTAACATTATTTATATTTTTTGAGTTTGAATAAAAACTTCTATACCAAATAGCGACCAACTCCATTGTTTCTTCAAATTTTAAAATACTTCTCCATTTTAATATTTTTTTTGCTTTACTGCAGTTCAATCTCAATAGTTCAGATTCAAAAAATCTCTTTCTTGATTGAGGCATTTTTTTCCAAGATACATTATGCCAATGCTTACTCATAGATTTTACTAAATCAATCACGCTATACTCTCTTTGAAGACTTGGTCCAAAATTAAAAGATTCACCATGAATTTTATTATTTGAATTTAAATTTATAGCTAAACATAAATAGCCTCCCACAGCCTCCAAAACATGTTGCCAAGGTCTTGTTGCTTTTGGGTTGCGGAGTTTTGCCTGATTATTTTTTGACCAAGATCTTACACAGTCAGGGATTATTCTATATCTAGCCCAGTCGCCTCCTCCTATTACATTGCCAGCCCTCGCTGTTGCTATTCGAATATTTTTATTTGATTTTAAATAGAAAGAATCTGTATAAGATTTTATTAATATTTCTGCTGAAGCCTTAGAACCACTATAAGGATCTTTTCCACCCAAAACATCTGTTTCTTTATATCCATAGTGTATTTCTTTATTAAGATAACATTTATCACTTGTAATAATTACTATATTACAACTATTTTTTAATTTTCTTGCTGTCTCAAGAATATTTAAAGTGCCCATAACATTAGTCTGCCAAGTAAAAATTGGCTCTTTGTAAGATATTGCTACTAAAGATTGTGCTGCCAAGTGAAAAATAAATTTAGGTTTAAAATTAATAATTTTTTTTTCTAATTTTTTTCTATCTCTTATATCTAATTGAATATTTTTAATATTTTTTCCTATTTCAGAAACTTTAAAGTGTGATGGATTTGTTGGAACATTTAATGAAATTCCCATAATGTTTGCTCCCAATTGTTTTAACCAGGCCGTTAGCCACGAACCTTTGAATCCTGTATGACCAGTGATAATTACTTTTGAATTTTTAAAAACTTGAAGGTTTTTCATTTATTGCAAAATTAAATCTTTATCTTGGGTATATTTTAGATTGTATTTTAATGCTAATTCGGCCTTACAAAGTTCAATGCCCATATCTGCAGCATGTTGCAAACTAGATATATAATTTTCTCTTATCAAAGTGTTTACAATTTCTATAGCAGTCGTACCAGAAATTATAGCCACCATATCATTTACCGGATTATTTCCTAATTTTGTAAATTCACAATAACCTACTCTTAACATCATATTCTCTTTATCAAGATCAATTAAAAAATATCCTTTGGGATCCATGACCCAATCTTTAATTTTATGATACTTGGCTGTTATTTTTTTTTTTATTTTTTTATTAATTTTATAAAATCGACCTTTAATAGGTTCGTCGTTTGACTGGAAAGTCATTTTTTTTATATATGATACTTAATTAATTTATTTCGGTTAGCAAATTCAAATAAAAATTTAAGAACAAATAAATAAAGAAAAGTTGAAATTAAAGTATTATGAAAAAATGGAATTGCCATAAAGTAAGATTGTACTAATCCAGAAAAATTTTTCTCATACATTCCGCTTATAGCCCATACACCAAAATTTGTAATAACAAAAAAAGCTATAGAACTAATCAGTCCACTAAATAAAATCTCTTTAGTTTTTAAATGTTTAATAATCATTCCAAATGAAACAGCAACTAAGAGTGAGGTATAAGTGAAAAACATTGTATTATGCAAACCTAAGTAAAGATCGCCTAAAAACATTGAAAAAATAACTATAAAAAAACTTAAAATAAAATTTTTAAAATAAAAACCTGCAAATATCCCTACTGCTAAGATAGGTGTAAAATTTGAGGGATGAGGAATTATCCTAGAAAAGGATAAAACCAAAATCAAACAAATAGGTATAAAATAGTTTTTATATTTTTTATATATATTGTTCATCTGCACTATTTAACATAAAATTTTTAATATTATCAAACTTAATTATCTACTTTAGAAAGCCCTCCTTATTCCAACATTTAAACTTCTTCCCATCGTAGAATATTGGTGAGCCTGCTCATATCCCTCGTCAAATATATTATTTATATTAAAATCTAATTTATAACCATTTGGTAATTTATAGCTATTTACAAAATCAAATACCAAATAGTGATCTAATATTTGATCTGTCCAACCATCGTTAGTATTTCCAAAATCTCTTGTCTCTCCACTAAATTTTGTTTTTAAAGAACTTTGTAAATTTAAATTTGGAAAGTAATTAATTTGAGATTGAAAAGCATGCCTCGGAACTCTTACTTTTGCTTTAGCTAATGGTCCGGTACCTCGACACTCTTTGTCATCATAGGCTAGCAATTCATCAGGATCGCACGTATTAGCATCGTACGAGTCTGTAAAAGTATATCCAAATTTTAAACCGAATTTACTATCTCTTGGTTTCCAATTACCACCAATTTCAATGCCTTCGCTTGTATTACGACCTGTTCCGTTTCTTGTTACCCAACCAGTTCTAGCATTACTATAAAGTGAATTTTTTTGTTCTAATTTAAAATAGGTTATATTCAGTCCTAAATCTAAATTAGGTAAATAGGTATCATAACCAAAGTCAAAACTCAGTCCTCTTTCTGATTGTAATTCTTCAAAAGCTCCTCCCTCATCTGTAATATCACTGTCACCAAAACCGTAACCATACAACGCGGGAAATCTTACTCCGGCACCAAAAGAAGATCTTATTTTACTATTACCATCTAATAAATAAGCAGCCGTAAGTCTACCACTAGATTTTCTTCCAACGGTATCATGATCGTCGCTTCTCAAACCAAAAGTAGAATATAAATTTTCTAAGGGTCTGAACTGGATGTCAAAGTATTGAGAAATTATACCTTCATCATGTTCCTTGTTTGCTTTACCCCAGCCTAATGAACCTTGGTAATATCTTGCTGCATCAAATTCACTTTCAATTCCATAAACAATTCTATTATCCAGATTGAAATTATATTCACCTAAAAAATTAAATGCATCTCTGTATCCAAAATAATTTGCTTTTGTTGAAACGTTAGATGTTGTGTGCCTTTCTATGTGCAGCTTATTATAAGAAAATGTATTTTTAAATTTATTTTTTTCATGTATTAATTTTATACTAGCTGATCCCTCAAGATTTGAAGTGCTTGTATCTTTATCGTTTGTTGCTGAGTTAACCTCATCATACTCAGAGTAGGCATTTGCTAATCTAAAAGAGTTTTCTATTTTTAATTCATCACTAATCTTATAACCTAAATTAGCTATAATATTTTCATTCTTATATTGATCCTCTTCATCGTTATCGTTCATTGCTGAAACTCCATCTGTAATAAACTTATTTATCCCTAAAAAATAATTAAATTTATCGTCTGCTCCATCTAAAGAATAAGTTAAATTATTAGTTCCTTTAGATGCTGTTTCAACTGAAAAGTCTGAATGTTTTCCTTTTCTTCCTTTTTTTGTAAAAATATTAATTGTTCCAGCGATAGCATTACTTCCATATAGAGAGCTTTGCGTTCCTTTTAAGATTTCTACTCTATCAATTCCATTCTTCATTACATTTTCTAAATAAAAACTACCATCTGAGGATGAAGGATCTAACATTTTTACTCCATCTATATAAACTGTAGCGTATCTTTTCTCTATACCTCGTAACTGAATCCCAGTATTTGTTCCATGACCACCCATTTGAAATATATGTGAACTTAATGAGCTATCATTAAGTACGTTTGGTAAAGAAAACTGAGATGAATTATTTATTTGATCACCGCTAATAATTTCAACTGTGCTCCCAACTGTACTTAAAGATTGGGTGCTTTTTCCTGGAGAAATAACAATTATAGGTATTTCATCTGCAAAAGCTTGATTAAAATATAAAACAAAAAATATACTTAAAGTTACTATTCTTAATTTTTTTAACATGACATCCTTTAAAGGCTTTTGCCTTTTTTAAAATATTAATTTAATGCCACTGTTAATTTTAAATTGCAGAACTAGACTTTTCCTGGCCTTCATTCAACAGGGGACTATATTGTATGGCGTTCGGACTTAATTTTACCGTTGCAGGAACAGTCAATGATTTTCACATTGTTCCCCAAACAATATTAGCTTTGTTTATTTGTTTATACTTCCTATTAACGAAATGTCAATAATTTTTGTTTAATTCATTTCGTCTGCATAGCCTTTTTTTACAGTATCATCTACTCCAAAAAAAGAACTACCAATTAAATTTTCTGGACCCGTGCTAAGGCTATGAGGGTCTGCATCAGGCTTTGGCATATATTTTTCTAAATATTCTTTTTTAAGATTTTTATAAATTCTATTACCTTCCTCGTCGTTCTTTTCTGCTCTTTCTATTTCTTTCCATCTATTTTTGGGAAATTTTACATACAAAGAAAAGCATTTTTTTATTTCTTCAATCTCATGAGGCGGATATTGTGGCATTTTTAATTGACTTTCTGCAGTTAAGCACTTGGTGATTGTGTCTGGCTTTATCAAACCCAAATCCTCACACATTTTTCTAAGTGGAGTTCCATGAAATGGAACAAATGCATAAATATTTGCATTGTCAGCATCTATATCTCTATTTAATTCTATTGTATCAAAAGCTAACTTTTTAGTTTCGGTTGGAAAACCTGTTATATTATTTACACTAAATGCAATATTATATTTTTTTGGTATTTTTAACTTTTCAATAATATCTTTGTTTTTCCATCTTCTATCTAAAATATTTTTTCTAAAATCCTCATTACCGTGTTCAACTCCAAAAGATATTCTGTGTAATCCTACTGATTTCAATTTTTTTAAATTATAGTCAGTTACAGTTTCAGGTCTTGTCTGCATCCAAAAAGGTAATTTAATATCTGAATACATTTCGCAAAATTCATCAAGTTCTTTGTTGCTCATTCCCAAAAATGTATCAGCCCAAAAATAATTATATTCTACTTTATGTACATCTTTAAAATATTTTAATTCTTTATGAACTAAATCCATTTTCTTTTTTCTATAAAAATTAGCTCCGAGACCCTTATAAAGTCTCATTTGATCTGGAGAATTACAAAATCTGCAAGTAAAAGGACATCCTCTTATTGTTTCTATTGGTATCATTTTATAAATTTTGCCTGCCATAGGCCTGTAAAGTCTATTCTCCTCAAATAGAGAAATGTCTATAATAGGATTTACGTTAACATCTACTGGTTTTGAAATTGAGTTTTTTTTAAAAAGCTTACCATCCTTCTTTACCCATAAATTTGTAACATCAGAATAGTCTTCTTTATTTTGAATTTTTTTACATAAATCTATTAATGAATTTTCGCCTTCTCCAACACAAACCATATCAACTAATTTTTCTTTAATACAAATTTCGGGTGCAAATGTTGCAAAGACTCCTCCAGCAATTACAGGAACATTATTTTTAATTTTAAAGTCCTTTAATTCATTTAATATTCTCATAGCTAATTCCCACATGTCTTCTGTGGAAGATATTGCTATTAAATCTGGCTTAAATTCATCTACCTGGTTTTTTAAATCTTTTTTCCAATCTGAAGTTTTGAGCCTAATACCCTTTTCATCCATTTTATAAGGTACAACGTTTAACCTTTCCATTTTACTTCCATCAGAATCAATTCCGTAATCCATTGAATAATAGGTGGTATCGAAAACTTGAATTTTGTGACCTTCTTTTTTTAAGATTGCTGAAAACATTGCTATTGCTGGCGGAAGCATGTTCATGCCAAAAGTGTTCGGATATACAAATAAGACTTTTATTCCCATAATTCTATTTTATTTAAATTGAGATAATTTTAATTCATTTACTTCGTTCATTCCACTAATTAAATACTTTCTTAATCTTTTAAATTCACTCAAATATTTGTCAATTTTTTCTTTATCTTCTGCAAGTTCCATTAATATATTCTTAATAGAATTAAGGCTATGAGGTTCTAAAAAATTAAAATCTTTTTCAAATATATCTAAATAGTTATCTGAAAGATGAAGCTCACTTCTTAAATTAAAAATAATATTGCCATTAATTACAGCATTATATGCGCCGCCAGTCGACATAAAAATGGTAAAAAGACAATTATTTAATAATTCATCAATGTCGTTATAAGAAATTAAGATATTTTTAGGCAATTCATTTAATTTTAAAGATATTAAAATTTTTGAAATTTCCAAATTTGGATGAGGTTTTATTATAAAAGTATAATTATAATTTTTTAAATCATTACTTAGTATTTTAATTTTACTTATTACTTCATAAGAAGCGTCTCTGATATGCGATAGAGGTACTAAAATATTTTTTGTTTCTTTTTTTAGTTGAATATTTTTTTGTAGAACATTTTGGTATCTTAATGCGGGTCCATCTTTAATTTTATTTTCTGGTATACCTTGTGAAGAAAGCATTTTTTTAGAGATTGGCCCTAAAGAAATAATAAAATCAGGTTTATATATACTTTCCCATTCAGATTTTAAAGAATGCCAAGGTGTAAACTCATAACTTGATAAAGTATGATGATAACCATAAACTTTTGATTTTATTTTTAAATTTTTTACTGCTTTTATCAAAGCATGTTCAAAAATCATATTTTCATAGTGATCAATACAAGTTATTGAATTACAATTTTTTAACCATTTTTTAAATGCAGGTTCGTAAAGCCAAAATCTAAAATTAGAACTAATTTGCTTAAGATAATTTCTTCTTTCCTGCAGTAAAAGATCTGCAACATCTATTTCTGGATATGGTAGAGTTTTTTTAAAAAAAGATGCTGTTTTAAAAAAATTTTTTATACATAAAAAATAGTCAAGTATGTTTATCCAATCTTCGGGAACAAAAGATTTTTCTTCTCTAATTTTTTTAAAAGCTCTCATTTTTCCTGACCAAAATATACCGGACCAGGTTAAAGTATAAAATTCTATATTAGTTTTTTTTAGATATTCTTTTAAATAAGGAAAGTATCTTGATTTGATTTTTTTTTCACTTTTTAAAGCACTAGCTTCAATATATTGGTGAATTAAATATACATCTTTACTTGGATTATTTTTTTTTTTAAAAGAAACTTTTGCACAATAAAAGTTAAAAATTGCATCTAAAAATCCAATTAGTAAACTTCTAAAAAAATCATAATAAAATATAAAAAAATTTTTAACTTTATATAATAATAAAAAAGAACTTTTTTTTATCTTGTCTTTGGGAAAATTTTTAACTATAAATTTTATTAATAAAATATCATCACTCACTATAAGAATTTCCTCTTCTTTTAATTGATTTAAAAATTTTTTAAGTGATTTTAAAATACAGATATATAAAAAAAAATTGGTAGTAAGATTATTTCTCCCAGCTAAATCTGTCATCCACCAATTAAAACTATCATTGAATTTAACCCTTTGCTCTTCCGTCCATTTTAGATAATTTTTCAATTCATTTTTGTAACTTTCATGTAAAAAACTATTAATTATTAATCTTTGTCCTTTTATTTTTTTTTCTACCGTTTGTAAATTTTCAAATGAATCTCCTACAAAAATCCATTTTTTAGTCCAGGAAATATTTTCCCTAAAAAAAACTATTTTTATTTTCATTTAAATGTAAATTTATTCTCCGCCAGAAACCGTAATAGTTTGACCTGTCATATAGGAATTATTTTCGGTAGAAAGATTTAATATATATGTTGAAATTTCTTTTGGCTCTGCCATTCTATTAATTGGAATAAGTTTAAGTCTTTGATTGATATTCAAATTTTTTTTCATACGTTTATGTATTTTTGTATTTGTAACTCCAATACGAAGATTGTTAATAAATACGTTTTTTTTTGCCCATTTTTTATAGCTATTAGGAATAAATTCTAAACAGTGTTTTGCAAAATGATAATTGTATGAGTTTTGACCACCACCAAATTTAATCCCTATGCTAGAGCAATTTAATATTCTTCCCCATTTTTTAATCAACATTTTTTTAACTAATTTTTTCTCTATTAAAATTGGAACAAGAGCATTTGCAATAATTGATTTTAATAGTGTTTTAAGATTAGTTTTCTCAAAACTTTTATTATCAATAAAACCTACTAGATTTATTATCGAATCATAATTTTTTTTAAATTTTTTTGAAATTAATCTTTCTATTTTATTTTCATTAACTTTTGTAAAGTCAAATTGAATTATCTCTAGATTTTTATATCTTTTTTCTAAAAATCTTAATTTTTTTTTATTTTTGAAAAAATGAGCACTAACCTTCCAATTTTTTTTTAAAAAACCTTTAATTACCTCTATTCCTATATCTGAACTTCCACCGAGAATTAAAACGTGTTTTAGTTGATTATTCATATTTTACTTCTATTAAATTTTTTAGTTACGTTCTAGTTTTTTAATTCTTTTGTTTGCTAAAATTACATCATTTGGTGTATCTATTGCTAATGAAGTTTTGCTCATTTTAATTGTTCTAATTTCTATGCCCATTTCTAAAAATCTAAGATATTCTATATCTTCCATCTTCTCTAATGGAGTTTTCTTTTTTACTGATGAAAAAATTTTTAATGTTTTTTTAGGAAAAGCATATGCGCAAACTTGCCTCCAACCTTTTTGAAATATTTTTTTTTTATTAGATGGAATTGGTGCACGTGATGCATACAGTAGTTTATTATTTGGTGTTACAACGACCTTAGGTATATTAGGGTTCTTATATAGTTTTTTATTATTAATTTCACAATAACCAGTAATGATTTCGTTAGGATATTTCTTAATTTGATTAATTAATAGTTTTAAATCTGAAGGATTAAAAAAAGGTTCATCCCCTTGAATATTAATATATGTCTTGGCATCAATTTTTTTAGAAACTTCAAAAACACGATCAGTTCCGGTAAGACATTTGGTAGAGGTCATGACAACATTTGCCCCTTCTTTCTCGCAAATTTTTTTTATCAAATTGCTGTCGGTTGCTATATAGATTAAATCAGAAGAAACAGCTTTTAAGCACTGCCTATAAGTTCTAACTATAATTGGTATGCCTTTAAGATTAATTAGAGGTTTGCCCTTTAATCTGGAAGATTTGTATCTAGCAGGAATTACAACTACGTAGTTATTTTTTTTTTCCTTAGTTTTGTAAGGCATATATTGAGGAAGATGCAATACTGTAAGAGCTTGGCGTAACTGCTTTTATGGATTTTGCATCTTTAAAAGAAGAATATAAATAAAGAAGTTCGTTAACTATTTTTGTTCTTCTATCTTTTGCGCCATACCCATCAAATCCTGCTAATAAAATTTTTGATGCGCCCCCGCTTGTGGCTATGGATAAAGCATATACTAGAGTATACAACTTTGGCATGACCGCTCCTGTTTTATAAAATTTAAAATGATTTTCTTTAATTCCAACTCCAAAATCCAACATTTTTAGCTTTTTAAATTTTTCTCTTAAATTATTCGATAGTAAAGATTTAGGCACAACTAATGGAGCAGATAGCGATCTATATAAATTTGAATCAGCTATTAATTTTAATGGATTACAAGCCGTATACACGTCTATTAATTTTTTATTTATACAAACATTTGTATTTAAGGCAATTACAAAAGGTTTTCTTAATTTAATATAATTTTCAATTTCATATTTATAATCTTTGGCTTTTGGTCCCGATGCTATGAGTAAAACTTCTTTATTTTTTATTTTAATAGATGGGTTCCAATTCCCCTTTGTTAACTTAACTGGTCTTTGAAACTCTGATCTTACTAGGTCAACATTATATCTTTTTCCCCCACTATCTCTTAATTGGTTAATTGCTGCTAGTATTTCATTTTCGCTAAAATGAGTTGAAAGCATTTCTTGAATATAAGTGGGGTGAATTCCATACTTACCAGCTAAATAATAGTAAGGATTAATTCCCCAATTATATTTATTTTTTAAAGGTTTGAAGTGTTTATTAATTAATTTTAATAAAGGTAAAATTTCTAGCTTTCTTTTTTTTATATTTTGTAATTCAATTAAAAGATATTCTGTTTGTGCATTTCCTGGGCCCCTTCCCATGCCAGTTACGGTACAGTCCAAAAAAGTAACACCAAGATCTATTGCAGCAGTACAGTTAGCAATTGCTCTTCCTAAATTATTATGGGTATGAATGCCCAAATCTCCTTGCCAGTATTCGCGTAGATTATTTATCGTATTAGAAATTTGAGATGGTAGCATTCCGCCTAAACTATCAGCAAAATAAAGAACATCAGGTTTAGCTGCTTTTGCAATTTTTGATACGTTAATAATTTTGTCTTCACTGTGCTCAGAAATTTGCATTAAATTTATTCCTACTAAATAACCCATTTTTTTTAAAATTTTGCAAACTTCTGCTGTTTTTTCAAATTCTTCTATATGACAAGCCAAACGAACAAGTTTAATTTTTGATTTATTTGAATTTAAAAACATCTTTTTTGTAGCTTTTAAATAACCTGAAGAATGATTAATTAATTCTGATGCGTTTACCATGACACCAATTTTTATTTTTTTAGGAATAGAAAAACTATTTAAATAGCTATCAGTTGTATACCATGTTGGACCTTTAAAATCTTTTGTTTGAAATGATCTAAATCCAAGCTCAACAAAATCAACGCCGACTTGTGACATAGTTTTTAAATAATCTTTCACAAGTTCTTTTGAAAAATCCCAATTATTATAATACCCTCCATCCCTAAGGGTACAATCTAATATTTTTACATCACTCATTTCTAATCTCTATCTTTTTTTTTTATAAAAATCTTTATACCAATCAATAAATCTTTTTACACCATCTTTAGGTGATATTTGTGGCCTAAATTTTAAAATTTTTCTAGATAATTGAATGTCGGCCCAAGTATCTTTCGCATCCCCCTTTTGCTTTTTCATAAAAAGTTTTTTAGCTTTTTTTCCAATATTATTTTCTATTAATTGTATATAATTTTTTAATTGTGTGGGTTTTCCGCTTCCAATATTTATTATTCTGAAAGGAGCATCGCTATATGAAGGGTTGTTTAAAGCTCCCTTTTTATTATTTTTTTTTGGTATCGTGTCTGAACATTTAATTATACCTTTTATTACATCATCAATATAAGTGAAATCTCTGCTATGATTACCTTTATTATAAATTTTAATAAAAGAATTTTTGTAAATATTTTTAGTAAATTTATATAACGCCATATCTGGTCTTCCCCAAGGTCCATAGGTAGTAAAAAATCTTATGCCTGTTGTAGGAATATTAAATAATTTGCTGTATGAATGAGCCATTAGCTCGTTGGATCTCTTGGTAGCTGCGTAAAGCTGTATAGGGTGATCTACTGAATCTTTTTCTGAAAAAGGTTTTTTGCTTCTTTCTCCATAAACGCTACTGGAGCTTGCATAAATTAAATGTTTAATATTATATTTTTTTGAATTTTCTAAAATATTACCAAATCCAACAATATTACTTTTAATATATGTAGATGGATTTTTTAATGAATACCTTACTCCTGCTTGTGCAGCCAAATGTATAACTTTTTTAAATTTATATTTTCTAAAAATTTTCTTTAAAGCTAAATCGTTAGATATATCAATTTTAAAAAATTTATACTTTCCTTTGATTTTATTTTTTTTAACAAATTTAAAAATAAATTTATTTCTAGAAAGTTTAAGTTTTTTATCATAATAAGAGTTAACGTTATCTACGCCAATTACAGTTGTTCCTTTCTTTAACAATGCAAGGACTGTATGAAAACCTATAAACCCAGCGCTTCCTGTAACTAAAACTGTCATTTAAAAATATTACCTAATTTCATATAAAAAAATCATATTATAAATTTTTGTATCTAAATTCTTACAAAATTTTTAATTATATTTAAGCCAACATCACCACTTTTTTCTGGGTGAAATTGACAACCGTAAATATTATCCTTTTCGACTGATGCTACTACATCATAACCATAAAAATCATATGTTGAAGTTATCAGTGATTTATCATCAGGAATAGCCATATAAGAGTGTAAAAAATAAACAGAACTTTTTTTATTTGTATCCTTAATTAAATTATTTTTTTTTTTTAATTTTAATTCATTCCAGCCTATGCTTGGGATTTTAAAAATTTTATCTTTACTATTTTCTGGTAACTTTTTTATAGAACCTTTGAGTAAACCAAGACCTTTTTCTTTTCCGAACTCATAGCTTTCATCAAACAACAACTGCATTCCTAAACAAATGCCCAATAATGGTATTTTTTTTTTAACAACTTCATTAACAATATTATGCAAGGAATATTTTTTGATTAAATCCATTGCTTTTTTAAAGGCGCCTACTCCAGGCAAAATAACCTTGGACGATGATAGAATTTTTTCTCTATCATTGCTTATTATCGCGTTAGCTCCAGAAATCTCTACGCTTCTTTTAACACTTAATAGATTACCGACCTCATAATCAATAATACAAATATTACTATTTTTATGTTCTTGCATCTGTCATTCTTTTTCAAAATATTTTACAAAATTTTTCCAAAAATTTTCTGTCGAAGATCCTGGAAATTTTATATACGTATTGAAATATTTTTCATAAGTTTTTTTATCGTATGATAAAATTTTGTCTTTATTAAGATTTAAAGGCTTGTTTATATTTAAAACCTCTTCTCCAAATTCTTTTGCAAATTTTTTTATCCATAAAAACTGCTTGTTTTTTTCAATTTCGTCTGTTGAAATAAACATCGTAGGTTTACTAAACATTATAGCATACTCAAGAGCTACGCTATCGTGACCGATAACTAAGGAAGCATGCTTTATTAAATTGGCTGTTTGGTTGAATATAATATCATTTTCTGTAGAAATTTTTTCTCTAGCTTTTCTTCTTGGATGGGCAGCTATAATAATTTTTTTATTTAATAATTTAGAAATTTGTAAAAAAAATATATTTAAAGATTTCCAATGAAAGTTTTTAGTTACTGGGGGTGTTTCTCCAGTTAAAATATATTCATAATTACCTTCGTAGTCCTGATCTATATATACAATAGCATCTTTTAATTGCTCATCATATGGTTGGTTTTTTAAATCTATAAAATTATCATAATTAAAATTATGCGTTCTTATCTGACAAGTTCTTCTAAATATACCATTCCCAACTTTGACTTCCTTAGACCCGGGTAAAAAATGATAGTTTGGTTTTGGAAATAGAATATTATTAATTATTTTATTTTTAACTATCCTAAAAAAATTTTTAAAGAAAGATATTAATTTTTTGAGAGATAGCCCTTCTAAAATAAGAGCTTTATAAGTTAGATTATATACATACGGATAACTCGCAGTATCAATACATATCATCTTACCTCCTTTTAATATCATTAATATTCTAAGAAAATGATTCGTGATATCTTTTTCCCAAAAATCTACAAAATAAAAATTATTTGGAAGACTCATTATTTTTTTTAAACAATCTTTATAAGACTTGAAAAAATAAAAATTTTCCTTTTTTTTATAAAACATTTCTATGTCTTCAAATTTTTTATAATGTTTTCCAAAAAAGATCCAACAGCCAACATCCCAACCACTTTTTTCTAAAGTCTCAAAGCCGAATCTTTTATAATTTCTTTCATCTAAAGGATTATACAAAAGAAATATAATCTTCTTATTCATAAAATTTTTTTAGATTTTTTTATTTTTTTTCTAATACAAAAACTGCTTCGATTTCTTCATCATTAGAAACTTTTGAGAATAAACCTTTTTCTAAATAAGGTTTTAAGAATTCAAATAATGTATTTACCCATTTTTTCTTTAAATCATAGTATTCTTCTTTTTTGATTTTTTTAGACATATCTAAAATATGCCCTGCTAAAGGTCTAAGCCCTATGTTCCAGACATGACCAAAAAGTTGGTTTAGAGTGGGTGTGTATTGAGTGACTTTAAATCCGTGCTTAGAAAATAACTTCTCCCAATCGTTCTTTGAAAAAGTATGTTTGTTTTCAACTGATCTATTTCGATCAACAAGTTTAATCCACTCATCAGGAAAATCTAGTTTTTTATAAAGAGAAAGATATTCATTAATTGGCGGAAGATAATTTATTAAATAAATTTTACCATCTTTTTTTATAATTCTGTTAAGCTCTTTTAATATATTATCTATATCCTCTACCCAATACACAGTATTAGAAAATATAGTGCTAAACATATCATTTTCAAAAGGCAAACTTTCATTACAATTAGCCAAAACTAACTTCTTGTAAAAATCTAATGTTTTACATTTTTTTAAATTATTTTCTTTCCAGTCAAGCCCATAATCAATTTGATATTTTGGTCTTCTTGTAATTGCAGGTTTGTAATCTTCTGAAAAATAATCTTGTATATCAACTCCCTTTTTATATTGATCTAGAGCAACTACCTCTTGGTAACAATCAAAGTTAAAGTCAAAATCTCCCCCGGCTTTAATAAAAGAATATATTCCATGGCCGCACATCAAATCCATTGATGGACTCTTAAACTCCATTTTATCTAAAATCTGCATATGTCTTGCTGCGCCTACTATATTTTCTGGGCGCGCCCAATATACATTGCATAATTCTTTTAAATATTTCATTTGTAGAAAGTTTGCCCCTTTATAGATTAAAATTTAAAAAATTAAAGTTTTTTATTTTTAAGTTTAAATAGTAATTTTTTGCTAAATATGTGCTCAAAATCTCTAGAGGTATTATCGTAAATAGAAAAATTCTTTAATTTAAGTTTCGATAAATATGATAATATTTCAAAATTATACTCATATGAAGATATCAATATTTCATCATATTTTTCTAAGCTAATTTTTTCTAATTTTATTTTTCTTATATTTATCTTTATATTTCTATCATAATCAAATTTATCAAAATAATTAACGAAACCTTTTATTTTAACCTTAGAAATATTTTCAAAATTTTCTAATAAAATTTTAGTATGATCTTCTGTTCCAACAATTAAAATTTTTTTATTTTTTCTTATCCATTCATTAATTTTTGTTTCAAAATTAAGTTTACATTTTTCTAATAAATATAAAAGTGCCCTTTGATTATTTTTTTTAATAAATTTATTACAACCAGATGAAGTATAGTTATTAAAATATTGTTTAATTAAAAAATTCTTTGTTTTCTTGATTTTATTTCTGGTATCAGTGTAAATCTTTTTATAAATTTTTATATTATTTTCTTTTTGTTTTTTACTTATTAAATATTTGTCGATATATAAATAGTCCATATCACATTTAAAAAAGGTTTCTAAGGCGTCTTCGGGAGACTCTACGATAGGATCCCCAGCATCATTGAAAGAAGTATTTAATATACAAGGAACCCCTGTTAATTCATTAAATTTTTCAATTAAGGAATAAAATTTCTTATTAGAATTTTTTGATACAGTTTGTATTCTTGCTGTGCCATCAACATGGGTAATAGCTGGTAATACTTTAGGTTTTTTTACTTTAGCAATAAGTAACATGTAAGGGGAGCTACATTTTAAATCAAAATATTTACTACTATATTCCTCTAAAATAGATGGTGCGAATGGTCTAAAACTTTCTCTATGTTTGACTCTTTTATTTAAAATATCTTTCATTTTTTTCCTTCTGCTGTCGGCTAATATACTTCTATTACCTAATGCTCTTGGACCGTATTCACTTCTACCCTGAAACCAACCAACAATTTTTCCATCAGAAATTTTTTGTGCAACTTCTTTTAATTCAGCTCTTCGATAATTTATTTTATATTTATTAAAACAATCAATAATATAGTTAGAAGAATATTTATTACCTGTATAAGCGTTTGGGAAATAAAGTTTTTTTCTTTTAAACGATCCTAATTCTTTTAAATAATAATATCCCCATATAGCTAAACCAAATGGTATTCCTGCATCTGAACAGGCTGGGAATATAAATATATTTTTAAAATTTGTTTTATCTAGAATTTTTTTATTTGATACAGAATTTAAGCCAACTCCACCAGCTATACAAATGTTTTCATTTTTAGTTTTTTTATAAAGATCATTTGCCAAATGAATTAAAACTTTTTCTGTAACATTTTGTAATTCATAAGCAATACTTGAATAGTGCTTGTTAGTTATTTTTTTTGGATCTTCGCATTTTTTTACTTTTTGTTTAAATGGATTTATTCTATATTTTGCATCTATTTGATTTAAAACATCGGAGTAAGGCATACGACGCATAAAATCAGAAAAATTATTCTCTATTCCCTTTAATTTGTATTTAATTTTAAAATCATTTTGTCTGTGATATTTTTTTCCATATGGTGCTAATCCCATGGTTTTGCCTTCACCACCAAGACCTAGGTTAAGTATGCCCATTGTTACAGTTCCGTAGCACGCGCCTATGCCGTGATATTTGTAATTTTCAAGGAAATTTATATTAAAATTATTGGCTTGGTAATAAGATGTCGTTTCTAAATCACTTCCATTTCCGTCTACTATAAGAATAGCTGATTTGTCGAATCCGCTAGTATAAAAAGTTGATGCAGCATGCGCCAAATGATGATTGATAATTCTTATTTTTTTCTTATCAAATTTTAAAATTTTTTTTAAATAATCAAACTCAAGTACATTGTAAGTTGGGCCTGAAAATTCCCATCTTTTTAACCTAATCCAATCAGTAACGATTAGATCTATTTGTTTTAAGTTTTTCAAACCAAAATATTTTAAACAATAATCTATTGAAAAAACTGGGAATGTGTATGGAAACTTTTTTCTTATTAATCTTTCTTCAGAAATAGCTACATAATCTAAAAATTTTCCATCGGTCGAAAATTTGATAATAGACGCACCCGAATCCATATTTGCAAAGTTTTGGATGCCTAGGATATATTTAAAGTTTTGCATTAACTCACTATTTATAAAAAAGATTTTTAAATTTTATTTATTAAATTAATATGATCTTCCCTGGGTATTAAAAAATTGTGATCCTTTATTTTAAAATTAAATTTTGAATTAATAGCATTTGAGAATCCTGCTTTAATTTTTAAACTTTTTAAGACTTTGATCGTATTTGAATTAAATTTACCGCAAGGGTGAGACATGGACACAATTTTATTCTTTGTTAATTTTTCTAACAATATTTTATTTGTTTTATATTCATTTAATTGATTCCTATAGGAAAGATTCGAAATTTTAGTCGGGTGCGAGTGTGAATGTAAACCTATTTCATTAAAATTTTTTAATAAATTTTTTATATTTTTTTCTGACATATAAAAATGATTTTGCTTTTTTTTGTAGTCAAATTTATATTTTTTGAATAAAATTAAATTAATTTTTTCAAATTCGCTTTTTGATATTAAATTGTCTCGTATAAATCGATATTCAATATCGGGGATTGAATAAAAATTAAACTTTTTTTTTGTTTCAATAAAATTTAACTTATTTTTAATTAAAATTTTATTTATTCTTAATATATTTTTTATTTTTTTAAGTTCCGAATTAAAATCTTCATAGTAATGATCAATTTTTTTATAAAAATTTTCTTTAAAAAATCTTGTTAATTCAAGAATGTTAATTTCATTTTTTAAAATAGATGAATAAATAAAGAAGAATCCTGTTATTTTTAAATCTTGCATAACTGGAAATGCAACTTCATACTGACTTCTAATCCCATCATCAAATGTCAAACAAATTTCATTTTTATTTAGTTTATTATTCAAAAATTTATCAATAAACTCTTTTGGATCTATAATATTTTTTCTTCCTACATGTTTTATTAATTTATAAAATTGATCCTTTTCAATAGAACCTTGACTTTTTAAAAATCTTTTATCATCATGAAAATGATGAAACATTAGTCCTAAAAAATTTCTTTTTGTTTTCATTTTTTTAATAAACTTTGGGCTTTTAAAAAATCTTCAATTGTATCAATATCTATTGATCTACTTTTTGGCATAAAATAAATTTTTGTTTTTTTACCAAAAAAAGTTTTATTTTTCCTAAAATAATCTACATCTGTTGCATAAATTGCACCATTTATAGAGTATCCATTTTTACTTTTATTATTTTTAAAACCTTTAAAAAAATTATTTTTTACTTTAATCGGATGTTTACATAAATCGTTATCATAATTTGCAGACACTACAGACTTAGATTTACTATTTATCATCATTTTTAATGATTTATCTATATCATATTTTTTTCTAAGAGGTGATGTTGGTTGAAGAACGCAAATAATATTAAATTTAGTCTTTATTTTAGAAATTAAATCTAAAATTACATCTTCACTTTTAGTCTCATCTTTTGAGAGTTTTTTAGATCTTCTTATTACCTTTATATTTTTAATTTTTTTTGAAAAATTAATTATAGTGTTATCATCAGTAGATATAATGATTTTGTCTAAATATTTAGATTTTAATGCCTCTTCAACAGTCCAAATAAACAAAGGTTTTCCATGCAAATTGATAGTATTTTTATTTACTAGCCTTTTGCTACCCAGTCTAGCCGTGATCACCCCAAGTATTTTTTTATTTTGATACAATTTTAAAATTCAAAATTTTTTTGTATTTTTTTTAATTCTTTTTTTATTCCAAGATCTACCCATGTTTCGTGTAGAGGAAATATAATTATTTTCTTTTTTTTCTTTTTAAGCCAACTAAAAACATTTGGCATATCAAAGTACCCACTTTTTTTTAAAGACTTAAGTGCTATGGGGTGAAAAGCGTAAACTCCAATATTGACATACTCTTTTATAATTGGTTTTTCCTGTAAATTTTTGATTTCCATACCCTCGGTATTTACTACTCCATACGGATGTTGAATTTCGTGAGTTTTGACTGTCATGGTAGCTGTTGCTTTATTTTTTAGATGAAAATCTAATAAATCAGAAAAATTCACACTGGTTAAAATATCTCCGTTTACCACTATGAAATTTGTTTTTAAATACTTTTTAATTAAATTTAATGAACCGGCTGTACCCAAAGGATAATTTTCCTTTATATATTTTATTTTAACATTCCATTTTTTACCGTCAGAAAAATATTTTTCAATTTTATGACCTAGATAATTTAAAGTAATAAAAAAGTTTTTAAATCCTTCATTTCTGGCTTTTATAATTATATGTTCTAAAATTGGTTTTTTATTTATTTTAATTAATGGTTTAGGACAATTATTTGTTATAGGTTTTAACCTAGAGCCTTTACCACCTGCCATTATAACAAATGGGATATTTTCATTGTGATTGGGTAAATTAGTTACAAAACTATACAAACCTTTAATATTTTTTTTTTTGTCAATTATTGGAAGATTTTTTATATCATTATCAATCATTAATTGTCTTGCTTGATCTGAAGATGCTTTCGAATTAACAAATAAATATTTTGTATTTTTGACTTGTTTTAATTTATTTTTAATTGTTAATCCTTTTATAAATCCTCTTCTAATGTCACCATCTGTAATAGTACCTACTAGCTTTTTGTTGTTAGACACTACTAATATTATCTTTTGTTTATGGAAATTTAATTTTTCAATCGCTGTTTTAATTAAATTATCTTCCCTAAGAACTATTTTTGTCCATGTATTTTTTGATTCTTTAATTATCATTTTAATATGTTTGTTTATTTTAATAAGATTTTAGAACTGCTTGGTAAATTAATAATTTCTTTCTCTAAATTTTCAGATACTGATAAATTCATCTTTTGATATTTTGATAAATATTTTAGTTTGTGCATTAGTTTCCAAACAGGCCTTACACTCTTATTACGTTTATTACAATATTTAATTATAGAATTTTTAAAAATTTTACTTTTTTCATTTAGCAGGATTGTCTGTAACCAATAATTGCTTCTACAATTAGCAGGTTCTTTAAAAATTTTTATATTTTTTAATTTTGCAAATTCTTTTTCGTACAGTCTAAAAAGTTTTCTTTTAGCGTTAATCAAAGAAGATATTTTTTCTAATTGAGCACAACCAATAGCCGCATTAATATTTGGCATTCTGTAATTATATCCTATTTCGTCATGTCCAATTTGAAAATTATTATAGACTTTTGAATTATTTGAAATGTGTTTAGCTTTTTTTGCAAAATAATTATTATTTGTCATCAACAATCCGCCGCCCCCAGTAGTTATAGTTTTATTCCCATTAAAACTTAATATTCCAATATCTCCAAAAGTTCCAACATGTTTATTATAATATAAACTTCCAATTGCTTCCGCGGCATCTTCTACAACTTTTAAATTAAATTCTTTTGCTAATAAAATAATACTTTTCATATTGCATGGGTGTCCAAAAGTATGGAGTGGTAATATTGCTTTAATAATTTTTTTTGTTTTTTTATTAAAACAGTACTTTCCTTTTTTAATTGTATTTTTCTTTAAGTAATTTCTTAACTTTTTAACATCAATGCCTAACGTCTCTCTTTCGGCTTCGATAAAATGAGGATCAGCTTTACAGTATAAAATAGCATTGGAGCTTGAAACATAGTTAATGGCTGGCAACAAAACTTCGTCGTTTTCCTTAACTCCAACTAATTTTAGTGCCAAATGTAAAGCTGCGGTACCTGAATTAACAGCTACGCAATGTTTTGCTCCTGTAAATTTTATTAAATCTTTTTCAAGCTTATTTACAAAATTACCAACTGAAGAAACATAAGTGGTATCTAGACATTTTTTGACATATTTCCATTCATTTCCTTTAAAATAAGGTTCATGGAGTTGTGCTTTTTTTTTAACTATTTTTGAGATTGCTAAATATATTTTTTTTAGCATTATTTTTTTATTTGGCATTTTTTTATAAAGATGAAAAACTTTTTCTTTCTAAAATTTTAGTAATTTTTTTAGCTGTATTTTTTCCTTCGTATGGGTTAGAAGATTTTTTTATTTTTTTAATAAAATTTGTATTGTAAATTTTTTTTATAGCTCCAATAATCAATTTTTCATTTATTGCTATACTAATTACACTTTTTGACATCAATCTTCCCTTTTGCCTATATCCCAAATTAATTGTTGGTTTTTTAAAACTCGGAACTTCATATAAACCACTAGAAGAATTACCTATGACTCCATCAACATGACGTAGTATTGATAAATAATTTAAATTTCCTAAGTTTGGTATAAAAATAGCATTATTTCTTTTGTTGCTAGTAAATTTTTTTATCTCATTATTAATTTTATTTCCTCCTTCATCAGCATTTGATGCTGTAAAAATTTTTTTAATATTGGGAAATTTTCTTAAAGCACTAAATATTTTTTGTAAATCTGCTATATGATTTTTCTTAAATAAAGTTTCAGTATGATATGTAATTAAAATATTTTTCTGTAAAAATTTAAAATTAAATTTTTTTTCTAACGAATTTTTTGTAAGAAAATTAAGTTTATTTATAGCTTCAACTGCTAAGCTGCCTGTATTAAAAATATTTTTGGATTTTACACCTAGATTAATTAAAAATTTTTTTGAAAGTTTATTAGTAACAAAATGTAAATCTGCCATTTTTGAAATAGAATGTCTTAAATTATTATCAAGAGATCCTAAAGTTATATCTCCACCAGCAATATGCACAATTGGTTTTTTAAGAATATAAGAACTATAAGCTGCTGCAAAAATTTCATATCTGTCACCTAAAATAACAACTGCATCCGGGTCAAGCTTTTTTATAGATTTAGAAATTAAGATAATTAATTTTCCAGTCGCTTTTGCAATACCTAAGTCCGTATCATCGTTAAGCTTAACTTTTATCTTTTTATTTACATTAAATCTATCTTGGGTTATTTCTCTTAATGAATTACCAAATTTTTTTTCAAAGTGCGAACCAGTTACAATTATTTGATTTTTTATTTTTTTGCTTTTTTTTGTAGCATTTATTAAATACCTTAAATTACCATAGTCTGCTCTAGATCCAGTAACGAAACAAATTTTTTTTTTCATAATTTAATTAATTCGTCTTCTTTAAAATTTTTTTTTGCTTTTTTCCCAAAAACTTTTCTCCATTTCATCGGTGACAATCCATTACCAGGTCTTTTCGCAATCACGTTTATTTCACTGAATTTTTCTCCTTTTTTTATTAAATTTCTTGCAACTAGTGATTTCCTTGCAATAAAAATATTTTTCTTTTCGCTTTTTGATGCAATTTTTTTTCCATCTCCTATTGATTTTTCTATCTTTCTTATAGATTGAACCATAAGCTTAAAATCTTTTGGCTCTAAACTTGCCGCATGATCTGGGCCTTTCATTTTTTTGTTAATCGTAAGATGTTTTTCAATAATACTTGCACCCAAAGCAACCGCACCAAGTGGTGCCTCAATGCCCAAACTATGATCTGATAAACCCACTTTAACTTTGAGTTCTTTTTTTAAAGTTAACATTGCTTTTAAATTCGTATCTTCTGGTGGCGTGGGATACTCAGTATTACAATGCAATACTGTCAATTTTTTTTTATTTGTTCCATGCTTGTTTAAAATCTTAATTGCACTTTTTATTTCACTTAAATTAGATAATCCTGTTGATAATATAATTTTCTTTTTTTGCACTGCCACTTGTTTAAGATAAAAGTAATTTGTAATTTCACCTGATGGAATTTTTATGAAATCCATTTTAAATCTCTTTAAATATTCTATTGAAACTTCGTCAAAAGCAGTTGATAAAAATTTAATTTTTCTTTTTTTGCAATATTTTGCTATTTTTTTAAAATCATTTAATGGTAGTGAAATTTTTTCTACCATTTTTAATTGATTTTCATTTTTAGTACTGTTTCTTTTTTGATATTTTGCTTTTTTAGCAATTTTTGATATGCACAATTTTGGAACACAAGTTTGAAATTTAACATAGTCAGCATTTGATGCTTTTGCTGCATCTATTAGCTTGTAAGCTAAACTTAATTTTCCATTATGGTTTACCCCTGCTTCTGCAATAATTATAGTTTTGTTAATTTTATTCATATTTAAAATTATCTATTTCATTCATTATATTAATTCGTCCATACAAATAGGGGTTTAAAGTATTTTTTGATTTGTACTTTCCGCCTTTCAGAAAGATTGAAGTAAATGAATGTTTGAAAAAAATATAATTAAAAAAAGTAGCAGAACAATATTTTTTTAAATACTCTTTGCATAGTTCAATGATATATTTTTTATCAAATAAATTATTTGGGTCAGGTATTTCTAATAAGATATAACTTTCTTTATTAAAAATTTGTTTAGAATAATGGCCTGGTGAAGAAGCTCTAAATATTGGATTAAATGAATAATCATGGATATAAGTATAGGGAAATTTTTTTGTCAAAAAATAACATAGATGCATGGGTATTTTAACACCAAGCTCTTTAATACCATTTAAATTCTGAAAAGATGTATAAAGTTTATTTTGTGCCTCGCGGTCTTCAAATACTAAATCAATTTTTTTTCTTTTAAAAAGTTTATTAATATGTTCAATAAAACCGGCATTTCCTTTTTGGAACGTAAAGTATAAATGTTTTTTATCTACGCCTCTAACATTGCTAAAACTTTGAGATTTAGCGGCAACTATTTTGTCGTAACCATTTTTTTTTAATTTAACTGATTTAGAATGATCTTCTATTAAAAGTCTTTCAAAGCTAAAAATATCACGACTTCTTATATCTATCATATCTAAAGTTTTACCTGTTAATTTTATGCAATAATTATTCATCACCTGAGCAACAAATGGTCCATGTTTATTTACATAATAATCAAGCAAACTACTTTCGTTAACTTTCTTTCTTTCTTTATCTAAAAAATTTAATTTCAGTGTTTTATGAAACGATTTACATGTTCTAAAATCATAAATTCCAAAATCATCAGTTTTTCTTATTTCATTTACTGAAGATTCTGCTAATTGAACTGGAACAAGGTTTTTTGGATTTATTTCAAATTCATCAAAAAATTTTTGATCGTAATCCCATAAGTGACATCCTAAATCAAGATTATATTTACCTTTTTTTATTGAACTATATACTCCTCCTACTGGGCCATATATTCTTATACCAATTTTTTTTTCTGGAAATTTTTTTCTTAAAGATAAAGCCCAATAAAATGCTTTAAATCCATTGCCAAAGATTAAATAATCAAACATTTTTTTCAACCTCAACAATCCACTCAACTATTTTATTTTTCATATTATTAATTGATCTAGAAATAACTTCCTTACTAACTATTTTGTATTTTTTATTGAAAATTTTATCTATATCACTAGATGATGAAAATCTATGTGGCCCAAACATTCTCACTCCTCTTACCGACGGTACATAAGTTTTGAGTCCTATCTTTTTTCCCGTTTTATAACCATAAGAATTGGTAGAAAATGTTCTTAAAAAAATTTTACCTTTTTTTCTTAAAGATTTTAATATTTTTGTATAAAATTTCTTTGTTTCTTCCAGGGAAAAGCAACATGAAACTTCATTATCTATAACTACATCAAAATTATTTTTTTTAAAATTAAAATTGAGAATATCACCATATTGAATTTTACCTTTCCACCCTGGGCATTTTTTGTTTAAAAAAATTTTTGATTTTGAAACAGCTATTTTAGAAAAATCAATACCATTAACATTAAATCCTTCTTTTGCTAAATAAATTAAATTTCCACCTGTGCCGCTTCCTATTTCAAGGATATTGATTTTTGATCTTTTTTTATTTTTTGAAAAATTTTTTGAAATAAATCTTATCAAATCTTCGGAAGGATATTTGCCATAATCCGAGGCTTTAAATATTTTTTGCCAAACTAAATTTTTTTTCATTAATTAATTAATCTATATTTTAAGTTATATTTTTTATATTTCACTTTTTTATCTGGATTTTTATCAATCCAAATATTGCAAATTTTTTCATATATTTTTTTTATATGTACTTGAAATCCCGTATAAAATTCTAATTTTTTTTTCGAAAAATTTGACTTAAATTGGAATAATGGGTCATCTTCTGTATTTGTGCTCCCTCCACCCAAGTGAAAAAAAATGCATCCTTTTTTAATTGCAAACCTAATAGCTTCATCCAACATAAAATTGTTTGAAGCGCTTATTTTGCAATCATCTGATCTTCCTGACAGATGATAATGTGCAAACTTTCCATTAATAAGAAGTATCATTGAATTTTGTATTTTTTTTTTTTCTTTATCAAAAATGTTAATTATATAAGTATTTTTTTTAAGCGTGCCATTAAAACCTGAAAAGTATTTTTTTGAAAAAAAATAATATTTTTCAGAATTTAGTCTATTCATTGTTTTTAAATAATTATCTTTAAATATTTCTAATGAGCTACTGTCGTTGGATATTTCAGAATAAAGTAATTTCTTTCCAATTCTAATTTTATTTCTATTGCTTGAATTATATTCAAATTTAAAAATCTTTTCGTATGATTGATCTAAATTTAATAAAACAGTTTTTCTATCCAAGGAGATGTTCATATATTTTTTTGAAAACAAATGGTTTTTTAAAATTGGATGAAATCTACTAAACTCAGCTACGATATTTTTTTTTAAACAATATTTTTTAAATTGATTATAAAAATCATCAACTAATTCCTTAGAGGAATTAGAGTAAACACAACCATTATACCCATAAGCTCCCTGAATATCATAATACTCTTCGTCTAGTTCATATCCTAAATCATTAATAGAATTAATAATAAATGGATATAATACTTTGCCATATTTGCTTTCATAGAAAAAACACTTTGCGTTACCATCTCCATTTTCTTGGTAAAGACTATAATATTCTGGAGTAAAATAAATATCTTGGCAAAGTATATCAAAATCTTTTAAACGCGCATTCCATTTATCTTTTTCTGATAATTCAAACAGCATAGTCTTCATTATTTTAAATATATTAATGGCTGATTTTTTTAAAAGGTAAAATCCTTAGTCTTATATTTTTTTAGATTTTCAGATTTACCAAACCATTTAATTGTTTCGCCAATGCCTTTTTCCAAACCCTTTAACCCAGTGTAGCTAGGTTTCCAATTTAATACCTTTTTAGCTAACTGATTTGAACAACATAAACGATTTACTTCGCTTTTATTCGGTCTTGTTCTTTCTTTTTCAGAAATTATTTTTAATTTTTTATTTGTTATTTTCATAATAATTTCACTAATTTTTTTTATTGATACCTCATAACCAGTGCCAATATTTATGGTTTTTCCTATAGCGTTTTTTGATTTTATTGCTTTAATAAACGCCGAAATGGTATCGGAAATATAAGTAAAATCTCTAGTAGTTTTCAAAGTTCCCAATTTAATTGTTTTAAGTCCTGTTAAATTTTGGCAAATAATAGTTGGTATTATCGCTCTCAAAGATTGCCTTGGTCCATATGTATTAAATGGTCTAAGTGTAACAACTGGTGTATTGAAGGAAAGATAAAAGGAATTAGCTAAATGATCAGCAGCAATTTTGCTAGCAGAATATGGTGATTGACCATTTAGTGGATGTTTTTCAGTTATAGGAATAAATTTTGCGCTTCCATAAACCTCGCTCGTGGAGGTGTGTATTAATTTACTTATATCCAATTCTTTTACTGTTTGTAAAATATTCAAAGTTCCCATTACATTTGTTTCAACATAACTTCTAGGAGATATATATGAATAAGGTATTCCAATTAGTGCTGCTAAATGAATTACAACATCACATTTTTTCATAGATTTTTTAACAAAACTTTGATCTCTTATATCACCAAAACATATTTCTATTTCTTTTCGAATATTTTTATCTATATGATCTAACCAGCCATAATCATTAAATGAATTATATAAAACAATACACTTAACTTTATGACCTAATTTAACTAAAGCTTCAGAAAGATGTGATCCAATAAAACCTTCGGCGCCTGTAACTAATATATTCATTATTTTATTTATTATATTTTTTCTCTGGAAATTTCATCAATAATAATAGATCTTATCTTTTCTGCTGATCCATTGCCGTTTGTTAATGGTAACTTTTGTTTTACATTTTTGTTTAAATAATCAAAAAAAACTTCATTATCCAGTAATAACCAATAATTTACCTTTTCTAATGCATCTTCGATTGAGCTAGCTACAAAATTATCTATATTTTTATACGCAGAATTTGGGAAATTATTATTTAAATCAACATAAATCGCTTTTTTTTTTGAAGAAATAGCTTCTACTGTTGGGCTGCTGAAAGACATAGATATAGTTAAATCAGAAATTGAAATTAAATTTTTACTAGTTATTTTATTAATTAAGAAAAATTTATTTGTCTTTAATAATTTATTAATTATTAATTCTAAATCTATAAAATTTTTTATTAGTTCAATATTATATTTTGGTTTAAAAAAAATATACACATCTTCTCTTTCCTCTAAAATTTTTTGTAAAAGATTTAAAAAAGATATATGAGCTTCTAAATTGTTGAACGACCCATAAGTTTCTAGAGCTGCCGTAAAGGCTGAAATTATCTTTTTTTCCTTTACTTTTTCTTTTAATTGTAAATCATTGCTTATAATATTTTGTGTAGAAAATTCTTCAGAAGACCATAATGGTGAAGACAATAAAAAATCTTTAGATTGTGAATGATTTAGTTTTGACATTTCTATACTTTCCTTTGTCCAGTGAATTTCTAAATCGTGACAATCAAAGGCAAAATTTATATTAAAATATTTTTCTTTAGTATCAAAAACTCTTTCTGAATTTGTGTGTTTATACATTATACACCTACATCTTTTTTTATTAAGTAAAATATTTCTATAAACATGATTATCCAGATAATCGTGGTAACTTAAATAAACTCTAGGATCAAATAGGGATAAAAAATTATTCCATATAAAATAATTCATCCACGCATTTAATAAAATTTTTTGATATAAAATTGGGCTTTTAGAAAAATTTACAACTTGGAAAAAAGAAAAAATAAAAAGTTTTAAAAAATCATAAAAAATATTTAGATGAAATCTGCCTAAAGGTTTTTTTTTGCTAGAAAAAGTATAATTGTAAGATTTTTTTTTGAATAATGTTAAAAATTTATCATCTAATGATTCCTCAATAACAAAAAGCATATTTTTTTCATTAATCCATTTTTCTTTTTTAACCCAATCTAAATTATAATCAAAACTTTCAAATCTAAATCCATTATTGAATACTCGTATTGCTAGACTTTTATTTGATTTTTTTACTTTACTAAATCTTAAAAAAAATAATGCATATAGCGGGTAAATCATAAAAAGTAATGTATTTTTTATTTTAGAAATAAATAAATTAAAATCATTTTTGTAAAATTTTTCACCCTTATTCAATAAATTGACCTTAGGATTAATTAATTTTATTTTTTCAAAAATTCTATTAACTTCATTTTGTTTTTTTAAGTATTTTAAACCCTCTTTTTTGAATGCATTCTCTATTCTTTCGTCTTGATATAAATTTTTAATAAATTTCGTTATTTTTATATTTTCTTTTGTTAGCTCTGATAAAAAATTTTCAATTTTATTTAAAGAATCTATATCTGAAAGATATTTATAATAATGTTTTTGTTTAAAAATATTCCAATTAAATTTTTTAATTAAAATATTTTTATTATCATAAAATCTTTTATCAAATTCTTGTTTATATCCGTCTAAAATCAAAAAAATAGTCTTTCGATCAGTAGATAAAACTTCATAAAATTTTTTAATGTTTGAATTGCTGTCCAAAATTATTAGGTCTTGCACATGCAAAATATCAGAAATATTAGCAAATTTCATTTGTTACAAAGATAATATTTTGCAATTAAAAAATCTTCCTGTGTGTCTATATTTACTGATCTTTCTTTAGGCATTATAAAAGGTAAATTTTTTTTACTTACTAAGGTACCCTGTTTCATTATTACTTTTCTTTTAAAAGCATATATTGCGCCGTTTCTTATGAAAATTTTTTTTAATTTTTGTCTGGGTCTCATATCTTCAAAACCTTGTTCAATAAAATTAATTAACTTTCTTTTCTTTATTACTTTCATTCTATTTGGATGGTTACCCTCCACATCTTTAATACTCGTAATAGAATCTGAATTAGAATTCATAAGTTTTCTTAGGGAAAGATCTATATCTTTTGTAGACCTTAAGGGACATGTTGGTTGCAACATTATAACATAGTCATATTTTTTTTTTTTAAATTTTTCCATAAAGTTTAGTGCGTGTTTAATTACCGGTGCCGAACCCGCAAAATCAGTTGAAAGATTTTTTGGTCTAATAAATGGCACTTGCGCTCCATACTTTTTTGCAATTTTTGCTATTTCATTTGAATCAGTTGATACAACTAAGTCTGAAATTAGTTTTGATTTTTTTGCTTCTTTTATTGAATAAAAAATTAGAGGCTTGCCCTTTAAACTAGCTATATTTTTCTTTTTAATACCTTTTGATCCACCCCGGGCTGGTATAATAGCAATTATTTTTTTTTTACTCATTTATTATTTATTAGATTAATTTTACCTTTTTCAATTTTATAAATTTTTTCACATTTTTTTAAAGTGTTCATTCTGTGTGATATTATAATTAAAGTTAAATTTTTATCTAATCTAGAAATAGTTTCCAAAATATTATTTTCTGTATCAATATCTAAAGCACTAGTTGCCTCATCTAAAATTAAAATTTTTGGTTCTCTATATAAAGCTCGAGCTATCCCAATTCTTTGCCTTTGCCCGCCCGATATACGAATTCCATTTTCACCAACTAGTGTTTGCTCTTTATTTTCAAGACTATTAACAAAATCTCTTAATTGGGAATTTTTTATAGCATTATCAAATCTTTTATCGTCTATTTTAGTATTTTTGTTTACAAAACATATATTATTTTTAATTGTATCATCTGACAGATAAACATCCTGGGGAACATAACCTATTAATTTTCTCCAACTTTTTATATTTTTAAATATACTTTTATCATCAACTTGTACTTGTCCTTCATCGGGTTCTAAAAGGCCTAATAAAATATTTATTAAGGTGCTTTTTCCTGCTCCAGTTGAGCCCATAATTCCTAATTTATCAGCTTTTTTAATCTCTAAGTCTATAAGATTCAAAACTTTAGTTTTGGTATTTTCATAAGAAAAGGTCATTTTTTTTATTTCTATTGATTTAGAAAAAACAATACCTTCCTCGGAAGGGAAAAAAATTTCCTTTTTTTCAAAATCGTTAATTAAATTTAATTCTTTTTTTAAATTTTTTACAACCGGTGAAAAAGATTTTAAATTTTGTAAATTTGTTAAAATTCTATTCATAGAAGGTAATAATCTAAAACTTGCAGCAGCATACAAGCCCAGAACAGAAACTAATTCGTTTATTGACCTCTCTTGCATTACAATAGTTAAAACAAGCAAAGATAGACTAATAATTACAATTAACTCTAACCAAAATCTTGGTAACGTTTGAAAGAAAAAATGCTTTTCTAGCATTCTTGAATATATTTCGTTGTGATGTGAATATATGCCTGAAAAATTTTCTCTCACATCAAATATTTTTATATTTTTGATATTACCGAAACCTTGTTGAATATGCTTTAGTCTTTGTTGTTGGTGTAATCTTCTACTTATACCCCATTTGAGAATTTTTTGTTTTGTAAAATAGTGGAAAATATAACTTGTTGTAAAAAAAAGAAATATAACAATTATTCCTCCCTTGGGTTCAAAATAAAGCAGTAAAGAAACTAGACATACGATAATTAATAGTTCAATAAATATTGTTATAAAAGAACTAAGACTCGTAATTAAATTGGCAACCTCATTATTAATAATATGTGTTAATTTTGAAGTATGAGTTTTTAAAAAGAAAGGAAAATCTAATTTTAAATATCCTTCAAAAAATCTTTTAGATAGATAGCCATTAATTAAATACGGTAAATGGGCTTGCTTTTTTGATGAATAAATTAAAAAGATTGTTTTTAAACTAAAAATTAAAACTATGAATACAATAGCAAAAAAAATTAATTTATTTTTATTTAAAAAATTTTCAGATATAAAATTATTTGATGAAAATTTATCTGCAATATTATTAAGTAATTCAAAAATATATGGAAAATTGTTTAAAAAATTGTCATCAACTACCAAATTAATTGCTGGTACAATTAATGCAATACTTATAGTTTCTAAAAAAGTTCCAATTATTATTAAAAAAATTAAATAATAAATAAAATTTTTTTGTTTAGAATCAAAAAAACTTATGAAATCATTATATAATCTTAGCATAAAAATTTATATTTCACCTATTGTCTTATAAACAAAATTCTTTTTGGATTTTTTATCCAAACTTTCCCAACAATCATATATTTTTGTATTTTTCTTTGTGACTTTTTTTAATAGTTGAGTAAATTTTTTAGTTCTAAAAAATTTATTATTATTTGCGATAATTACTAGATCGAACTTTTGCTTTTTATCTATTGGCTTAAAGTTTAGTCTTTTAATTTCACTGCTAGAAAACAAAGGATCAAAACAAAATGTTTGTTTTTTTAATTTTTTAAAAAATTTTATCATTTGTAAAGAAGATGATCCTCTAAGGTCCTTAGTGGGCGGATCGCCTTTAAAGGATAGACCACATATTAATACCCTCTTTATATTTCTAGAATTTTTAATAGTACTTTTGCAAAAATTAATAGTAATTTTGCTATTAATATCTCTACCTATTGAAAAAATAGATTGTTTTTTTGATTTTAAAAAAGTTTCAAAAATAAAAGGGTCTTTAGTTAAACATGGCCCACCTACTCCTGGACTAGCTAAAGGTATTTTATTTCTTGGATATTCATAATTCGATAATTTAATTAATTTATTTGCTGGTATATTTAAGCTCGAACAAATCATTGCGATCTGGTTGGCGTAGGCAAAGGAAATATCTCTGTAGGTATTGTTTATAAGTTTAATAATTTCTGCTTCTTCAAGTTTATCTAGCAAAATAATTTTTTTATTAATTTTCTTAAATAACTTTGCAGATTCTCTTCCTGTTTCTTTATCAAAACCTGCTATTAGCTGAGGTATTTTATATAATTCATTAACAGCATCGCCTTCTATAGTCCTTTCTGGGGCGAAGGAAATTTTATAATCTTTGCTTATTTTTTTCCCAGCTTTTGAAAATATTGGTATAATGATCTTTCTGGTAGTTCCAACTGGTAAAGTAGATCTATAAATTATATGTGAGTTAGAATAAGTTTTATTTTTTAAAATATTGGTGACTTTTTTTATTTCTTCTAAATTTGCAACAAATTTTTTTGACTTTTTATCTTTTTTAATTGGAGTGCCCACAGTTACTATATAAAAATCAAATTTATTTGGTATTTTGCTAGTAATTTTAAATGTTTTATTTTTTAAAGAACTTCTAAGAATTTTAACTAATCCTTTTTCGTAAATATGAGTATTTCCATTTTTTAATTCATTTAAAATTTTTATATTATGATCATATCCTATTACCTTTTGACCCTTTTTTGCAAAAGCTAAGGCTAGAGTAAGACCAACATACCCTAATCCAACTATACAAACTGTTTTTCCCATACTATTTATAATTAAGTTTAATGATTATTTTTTAAAGGAGTATTTTCCCAATTAAATACAGGAAATTTTGTTTTTTTTAAAAAACTACAAAATCTACCTCTATAATAATTTCTATTAAGTATTTCTTGATCGGTTAATGATCTATTTTTTCTTCCCAAAACTTCAAATTTAGATCTAAATTTATCTTTTAAAAATTCCTTTTGGTCTACTTTTGACATTTTAGAAAAAGAAATAACTTCTTTAATTTCTTTTGGTAAAATAGAAACTGGGCCATCTTTTGTTTTATCTGGATCAAAAATTCTTATATGTCTTTCAAGTGTTTCTGCGCCATAATAAACTGCGTACATAGAAGCTAAATGTTTATATTTGCCTAAAGACGAAGTGTGATCTGAGTAACCAATATTTTTAGAATTATTTTTTAAGAATTTTAATCTTGAAAGATGTAATTCATTCAGTGGTGTAGGATATAAAGTTACGCAGTGTAACAAAGTAAAATTTTTCTTTCTCTTTTTTAATATTTTAGCTGTTAACTGAATTTCCTCATCATAACTTGCGCCTGTGGATACCACAATATTATTAAATTTATCAGAAATTTCACTAATCATTGAATGCGATCCACAATCATAACTAGCAACCTTAATAATTTTAAATCCTAAATTTTTTAGTGTTGGAATGTGTTCTCGGGCAAAACAAGTAATTGAAGAAGATACTTCATTTTTTTCACAAATTTTTACAAATTTTTCACATTCTTTATTGGGTAGTTCTAACTTACGTAGTCTATCATGCTCTGTTTTAAAAGGTCTTTTAATTGCATAAACTTTATTTTTTATTTTTAATCCATTTTCGAATTCAGGTCTGAAAGATAAATTTTTAGAAAAAATATACTGCATTTTTACTATATTTGCTCCTGCCTCAGCACAATCGTGGATCATTTTTTCAACGTTTTTTATTTTGCCTTTATGGTTTTGGCAAATTTCGGCTATATAATTAAGTTTTTTTCTCATTTTTAAAAGATTTTAAAAAATTTAAATATATAAAATTATCAGTAGCTTCAACCGACTCTTTTGTCATGCCGGCTATATGCGGAGAAACAAAAATATTTTTATTTTTTTTAGATAAAATCAAAACTTTACTTAATTTACTTGTATTTTCATGCTGAAGAACATCTGTACTATATTTAAAGTTTTTATTTTTTTTAATATGTTTCACTAAATGATTTTCGTTTATAATTTCACCTCTTGAAGTATTAATCAATACTGCATTTTTTTTCATTTTATTTAATTTTTTTTTATCAATAAAATTTTTATTTTCTTCACTTAGAGGTATGTGAATTGTTAATATATCAGAATATCTTAATAATTTACTTAGTTTTAAATACTTATATTTCTTTTGTTTAATTTTTTTAATATCGTAATATTTTACATTTGCTCCAAAGGATTTAACTATTTTTGCAACTTTTATACCAATTCTTCCTAATCCTATAATCCCTACGTCTTTATTGTTTATCTCCTCATGAAAACTTTTTTTTGATTTAAAATTTAATTGATTTCTTAAAGTAAGTAAAATTAGTAAAATTGTAAATTCAGAGGTTGCATTAATATTTCTTAAAAAACTAACCTTATTTCTTAAAGTGATTATTTTTATATTTTTGTCATTAAAGTATCTTTTATCTATATGATTAATACCAGTGGTCGGAGAAAGTATATATTTTATTTTGCTATTTTTTATATAAGGCAAAGTAGTATTAAATCTTAATAAAATAATTTCATATTTATAAAAAATTTTATTAAATTTATCTTGTGTAATATCTAAAAAATTGCAATTTATTAGTTTATTAAATTTTAATTGTACTTTTTCACTAAAATTTTTTTTAGAAGGGCAAATTAAATTCATTTCAATTATAATTTCCTAATATTAATTTTGCTATTTTTTTCTCTCCATTAAATTTTATTTTTTTATTTCTTTCATTTGTATTTTTATTTTTGATCGCATGTTTGATAGCATGTGCTAAAGATTTAGATCTATGTGATTTAAAAACTTTATTAAGTACTAAAGAATTATTTTTAAATTCTTCATTTTGATTTTTAACGTATGTTATTATTTTTATATTTCTCTTTATACAATCTGTTACGATTCCTAAACCTGGTTTTACTATAGCGCAATCTATATTATGAAACATATTATTTTTATAATCCGCAAGACTTAAATCTTTCATTTTGTCATAAAACATTTTATCGACATAAACTTTAGAAAAATTTTTTTTTAGATTTTTTCTTTCTTTAATCAAAAACTTTAGTATATTTTTTTTTTCTATGTAATTTGAAGTTCCGAATGAAAACAATATACCTTTTTTTTTAATTTTTTTTTTTTTAAGCTTAGAACCTACTATATCTATTAGAACTGGATTAAATTTTTTAAGAATTTCCTTTGATACGAAAAGCTTATCTGAAAATACTGTCACCTTTTTATTTACTATTAGATTGTCAATTTCTTTTGATTTATTAGGATTTTTTTTTTTGAACAAGTGGTGCCAGAAAAAGTTAGCATATAAAAAAAAGTTTTTTTTTAGATATGCAAGTTCTGGAAGATTATCACTAAAGTAAATATCATAATAATTATTTTTTAAAAACTTATTTATCCAAGCTTTATTATTTTTAAAATATTTAGAATTAAAATTAATTTTAGTATTAAAATTAATTAATTTAATTTTTTTATCAAATTTAAATTTTTTAGTTTTACTTTGTGGTGAATAAAAATGAACTTTATTCTTCTTCGATAATTCATTTGCTATAATTGAGCATCTTTTAATATGACCAAGACCATTATTGGATGGAATAACAGCTATTTTCATGACAAATTCTTTATTAACTGCACAATCCCTTTTTTTATAGATATTTTTGGTTTCCAGCCTATTTTTGTTTTAATTTTATTTATATTGGCAGAAGAGTGCTTTGGTTCACCATAGCGGGCAGCGACATATTTTTTTTTACTTTTAAAAACTTTTGCAATTTCATTTATAGATATAGATTTTGAGTTACCTACGTTAAAAATTGTATTTTTTTTAACTAATGTTATTGATTTTATTAAAGCGTTCACAACATCTTTTACGTGTATAAAACTTCGTGTTTGTTTACCATCTCCAGTTATAGTTAATTTCTGTCTATTTTTTTTTCTCTTTAAAAAAATACTTATTACTGAACTATAAGAACTTGATGCTTTTGACCTAGAACCGTAAACATTAAACAGCCTTAATGAAATAGCATTAAATTTATTTTTATTTGCACATTTCATAATCATTTTTTCTGAAATCCATTTTGAATAGGCGTAAGGAGATAATGTTTGTATTTTAGCATTTTCTGAAGTTGGAATTTTTTTTGGATTTCCATAACAACTTGCTGAAGCTGTAAAAATAATTTTTTTTAATTTTTTTTTATTAATAGAATTAAGAATATTTTTTGTGCCAATTACATTATTATTATAATATTTTTTCGGATATTGAAAACTTTCTGAAACTTTTGACAGTGCTGCTAAATGAAAAATACAATCTACATCAAATAAAATTTCTTTTAGATTTTTATTTATTCTTATGTCTTGTTTTATAAAACTTATCTTTTTTTTTACTAATTTTAAATTATTAATATTTCCTGTGCTTAGATTATCAAGAACTACTACATCAAATTTTAATTTGACTAATTCCTCAACTAAATGACTGCCGATAAATCCCGCTCCACCTATAACTAAAGTTTTCATTTTTTTAAGTATATTTAACCAATGCTCCGCACTTTGGCAAAATAACATTCTGCTGATAGTTTCGTCATTGATGTATAAATTAACTGTATAATAAATTACTTTTTTTTGTCGTAATAGTTACATTTATATTATTTAGTAAAACTCTTAGTTTTTTTCCTTTTCTTTCAACTATATCAAACATCATTTGAGTAAAAGGTCCTGACACAAATTTCGCTTTTGTTTTTTCTACTGCATTAAAAAAGCTTTGACACAAAAAACCATATGAATCTTCATTTGATTTACAAAATTCAACAAAATTATTTAGTTCCTTTTGGTTAAACTGATGTCCTGACAAAAAATATATTAAGCCTGGTGTATTTTTTAGTAAATTGATAATTTTACTATCTTTAAATTTTTCATGCTTACATACTAAATAGTTATCTAAAATATCTTTTTCAAAAAATTTCAATTTTTTATTAATATATTTTTGGTATTTAATTTTCGGGCAATAGTATTCTGGAGAGTTTCCTAAAACTTTAAAAAAGTTATTTTTTAAAGTTTTAAATTCTTTTGATTTATATTTAATAACTACCCACATATTACTGATCTAATTCCTTCTTTAATTCTTCATACTCTTTCATTTTTCTTTTCATAAAATTTACAGTAAGTTTAGTTTTTTCTATGATTCCTTTGGGTGTAATAAGATATATATAATTAATTTTTTCTGGATTTTTTTTAAAATTACTGATTTTTACTAAGCCTTTAGCTTTTAAAGCTTTAAGACAGTAGTTTAGTTTGCCTAAACTAAAGCCTAATTCCTCAGCTAGTTCACGCTGAGATGAGCGCGGTTTATCCTTTATTTTTCTTAATATATTTAAGTAATCTTGATTATCATCCATAAATGTTCAAATATTGAACATTTATATCGTTCAACTATTGTACAGTAAAGAAAAAATTTAAATTTTAGAAAATTATTACTAGATGTAGTTATATTTATTAGCTAAATAACAAATTCCCACCATATATAGAAATTATACTTTTTTTAGTATAGACCTGTAATGATGAATAATAATTTAGACTTTATCTTAAACGAACAAATCCAAATAAATCTGATTACATTTGTAGAAGGACTTTTACTTGCTGCGTTTTTAAGTTTATTAATTCAAATTACATATATAAAATTTTCTAACGCCTTATCAAATAAATATGATTTTTCAAAAAATTTCATCATTTTAGGTCTTACAACTACTTTGGTAATCACCATAGTAAAATCTTCACTAGCTTTATCATTAGGTTTGGTAGGCGCTCTATCTATAGTTAGATTCAGAGCTGCAATAAAAGAACCGGAAGAATTAGTTTATCTTTTTTTAATAATTGCTACGGGTTTGGGATGTGGAGCTGGTCAATTAAAAATCACGTTGATAGGAATTTTAGTGGCTATTACAATCATCATTATTTATAGTTTTTTTTCTAAAAAAAATAATTTTATAAAAGAAGAAGTTATTAATTCGAGTATTATTTTTAGTAAAAGAATTTCAGATAAAGAAATTAATGATATAATTAAAAAAATTAACCCTTTTTGTAAATTTATAAAATTTGTATCCCTCTCTTCTACAGAAGATCAAACCACTTTAAATCTTGATCTTGGACCAAAAAATTTTGATCAAATAAGTAAAATACTTGATGAAATAAAAAAACAAGATAATAAGGTTAAAGTAATGTTTGCAAAAAACAATACGCTTTCGTTATAGTTCATGATCATAAAAGAACAAGTAAAAAAAAAAATATCTCTTTCAAACTCATTCTTTAAAATATATTTCTTTTTAAGTTTATTTTTAATTACATTGTTTTTTTTAATTTTTTTTAATACAGGAATTTGGATTAATAATAAAAAAAATTTTTTAAACAGAATTTATTTTAACGGTTTAAATAATTATATACACATACTTGAAATAGCTTCGAAAGGAACTAAAGGTTTATTTCAACAATATGATGAAGTAAATTTAAACATACCATTTGAAAATTTAACTATACTAGAAAAAAATAGAGAAGAATTAATTGCTAATTCCAAAGATGGTAAAAGAGCTCAAAATGCAATATTTGTTGAAACAACAGGTTCTATAAACTACCTAAATAAAAAAGTTCCTATTAGAATTAGATTAAAGGGCGATAGAGATAATCATTATAGCGAGAGAGATAAATCTTCTTATAAAATTACTATTCGTGGTGATGAAAAAATTATGGGAATAAAAAAATTTTCTTTTATAAAGCCCAGAATAAGAAATTATATCCATGAATGGCTTTTTCATGAGCTTGCAGAAGAAGGCAACCTTATTAAATTAAAATATAAATTTATTAACTTAAAATTTAATGGAAACAATCATGGACTTTATGTTTTGGAAGAAGGATTTGATAAAGATTTAATTGAAAGAAATAAAAGAAGGAATGGACCTATCTTTTCTATTCTTGAGGAGTTTGATAATAATATTTTTGATTCCAAACTTGAGCTCTATAATAAAAATTATTGGAATAAAAAAGAAAATTTTCAGCTATCTAATTATGCAAGAAACAGATTAAGAAATTTTTTAGATGGTAAATTGGATCTAAAAGAAGTTTTTGATACTGAAAAATGGGCTTGGTATTTCGCTTTAGCAGATTTAACATATACACACCATGGATTGAGCGCAAGAAATGTCAAATTTTTTTACAATCCAGTAAGTTCTCTTTTTGAGCCAGTTCCTTATGACGGACATCGTTTTTTAAAAAATTATAATAAAAATTTGATTGATTTTGATCACAGCAATGCCTTTGAGATGGCTTCCGAATGTTTAGATGAAAGCATAAATTACTGCAACGATCCTACGGATGATTCAGAAAAGTGGTTATATAGTTTTTTTTATAAAAAAGGAGGAGAAATTAACTCAGATTTTTATTCTAAATATGCTTCAGCTCTGTACAAAATTACAGACGACAAATTTTTATCCACTTTCTTTGATCAAAGAAAAAATCAAATAAATAAAATAAATTCTGCTATTTATGCCGATTATTTTTTAATTGATAATATTACCTATGGCAAGTATGGACCGGGTATTTATTATTTTTCAATTGATGACATTTACGATAGAGCTAATACTTTAAAAAAAAAAATTGAAATAAAATTAAATAAAATATCAGCAACTGATAACAATGAATTAATTCTTATTGAAAATAATAAAGAGCCTAATAACTTATCTTTGGTTATATCCGAATTAGCATGTGAAAATTTTAAAAATAATTCAGATAATAAGTTTTTTATTAAAACTGACCTAAATATAAATTTTAAGAAAAATGTTCAAATTAGTAAAAATAATGAACAATTAAAAAATTCAAAATGTACATATATAAAGTTAAAAAATAAATTTAATAATAAAATCTATACAAAAAAAATTAATTTTAACCTACCAACAAAAATAGTTCAAAAAAGTATAGAAAAAAAATATTTAAAATATTTTTATGAAGATAATAATAATTTATATTTAATTAATAAAGAAACTACTGTTGAAGAAGATATTTTTATTCCTAGCGATTTTATAGTAAAAATAAAATCTGGAGAAAAAATTACAATCTTAAATAATGCATTTATAATATCGGAATCAGCATGGAAAGCAGTTGGTAAAAGCGAAAGTATCATAATAAGTGGTAAAAAAAATAATTTTGGAGGAGGATTAATTATAAAAAACGCAAAGAATGACTCTGAATTTTATAATACTAAATTTATATATTTATCTGGTGTAGAAAATAGAGTCCAAATTAATGACAAATTTGAAATACAATCTTATGTATTAACGGAGTATAACGAAAAAGAGGGAAATAATTATTTATATTCTTTAGTTTCTTTAAATAAAAATAATTATCCTTATTCTCATAAATTTAATTTATTTGGTGCATTAAATTTTTACAATACTAATATTAAAATAAATAACTGTAAATTTTTTAGAATAGATTCAGAGGATGCTGTTAATATAATTTCTTCAAACTTTTTAATAGAAAATTCATTTTTTGAAGATAATAATTTTGATGCTATAGATGTTGATTTTGGAAAAGGAATAATAAAAAATTCTCATTTTTCAAATATAAAAAACGATGCTGTAGATTTATCTGAATCAGATATTTATATAGAAAATTTACTACTATCTAATATAGGTGATAAATTGGTAAGCGCTGGTGAAAATACATACGTCAAAATTAACAAAATTAAAGCAACAAATTCCTATATAGGCATTGCCAGTAAAGATGGATCAGAAAGTATAGTAAAAAATATTGATTTTGTTGAAGTCGAAATACCTTTTGCTTCATATCAAAAGAAAAAATCATATAATTATGGACTATTAAAAATTGATGAACCAATAAATTTAAATAAATACACTATGAGATCAATTAAAGATCCAAATTCTAAAATTTATATAAACGGGGAAAAAATAAAAAAATATGAGGAAAACGTTATTAAAATAGTAACAAAAAATAACTAAATTTTTTAGATGAAAAACGATATCAATAACAATGTTTCTATAGATAGACTAGAAAGAAAATGGATGCTTGAAAACGTTGATGTTAACAGTTTTTTCATTGCTATTTATAGAAGTAGTTTTTTATTTTCTGAAACTTATAAGAGTAGAAATATAAACACTATATATTTTGATGATGTAAATTTTTCTTCAATTAGAGAAAATTTAGATGGAGTAAGTCGCAAAAAAAAATACCGGCTTAGATGGTATGGAAATTCCCAAATTATTAGTATGCCACAATTTGAAATTAAAACAAAAATTGGTTTTGTAACAAAAAAAATAACCTATCCAATCAAAATAAATGAGAAAATTAAATTTAATATTACAGGTATTAACAAAATTACAAATATAATTTTAAATAAATTTGAAATAAAAAAAAATATTTTTCCAATTTTAAGTACTCATTATTTAAGAAATTATTTTGTTTCTTCAAATAAATACATACGTGCAACATTTGACAGAAATCTTAAAAGTCATCAAATATATGGGTTTAGAAATTTAGATTTCAAAAAAGATTTTAAAAATTTAATTTTTGAAATTAAGTATGATAGAAAATTTGATGATTATGTAAGAAAAAACTTGCATAATATATCAGCACGATTAACTAAAAGTTCTAAATATATTTCTTCTGCTTTTGATAAGCCTATAAGCTTTTCTTAAAATTTTTTAATATATATCTAAACTGAAAAAGATTTTTCAGTGCATAAATCAAGCCAATTGAGCTATTAGTACTGGTCAGCTACACGCATTACTGCGCTTCCACATCCAGCCTATCAACGTGGTGGTCTACC
>MDSW01112624.1_pt1 | contig 46374 bp, 11 predicted proteins | sample 811171 | NCBI WGS metagenome assembly MDSW01 (sample SAMN05326641, study PRJNA326480) | marine metagenome | isolation source: seawater | place: Atlantic Ocean: North West | collected 2012
ATCTACACGCAGAGACCCATCTGTTGTTAAATTTTCATCTCCAAAACTAATTGTACCAGTAGAATCTGTTATAGTATTACTATCAATTGTTATAGTATCAACACGTAAAGAACCATCAGTTGTTAAATTTTCATCACCAAAACTAATTGTTCCAGTAGAATCTGTTATAGTATTACTATCAATTGTTATGGTATCTACACGTAAAGAACCATCAGTTGTTAAATCATTATTATCAAAACTTATAGTATCACCTTCACTTACAATTTTGTTATCAGAAATTGTTATATTACCAATTGTAGAGTCAGATGCAGCATTAATAATACCACATTTTATATTATTATCAAGATAATCTATAACATCATTTTCACTATCTATAGTATTATTAGTTCCATCTATAGTTATATTCTTAATCCGTAATGTACCATCAGTTTCTAAATTATTATTATCAAAACTAATTGTATCAGTTAATGAATAAATTTTAGATTCATTAAATGTTAGACTAGATATTTTAAATGTACCATCTGATTTTAATAACATTTTTAGACTATCGTCTGTGTTTTTAACATCAATTAAATCATTATCATAATCAGATGGATTTCTTATTTTGAGTATAGCGTTTTGATTATTATTTGTATTGTTAATTTCTAATTTTGTGTTAAAAATAGCATCACCGCCATATACATTTATATTTGATGTATTTAATGTACTTCTTGACCAAATATTACTGTATGTTTCAATATATTCGTTATTTAAATATAGCATATCATTTTTAGTTTTATGCAGTTTATCTTCCAATGAAAAAGTTGCAATATTTGAATTAAGTTTTAAAATAAGTGAATTTATTTCAGAATCATCGCTAAATGCATTATAAGCGTTTAAACTTAATTTAACACTAGCTGCCTTTGATGTAATAGTTGCTAATTCTTCATTTGAAGAATTAATCAATATTTTTTTATTATTCATTATATTGTTCTTCTTAATATTTATAATGATTATTTTAATAAAAATAGAAACATAATAAATTCATATAAATAAATATATATTTCTATTTAATTAAGAATGGGAGATCAATTAAATACTCCAATATCACTTTATGATATTCAAAATGAATTTGGTGGAACAACACCAATAGGTTTGACCGAATATTATAAAGAAAATATTAATATAAAAAAAAATATTACTAATTATTTATTTTCGCAAAAAAGAATTAGTCAAAATAAATATGAATTAGTTAACTACAATCTTAATACAATTTTAAATATAGTTTATAATATTGATTATATACACAATAGTGAAACACAAAAAATAAATGCTTTAATTCTTCCAAAAGGAAATTATAAAGTTAAAAATTATAAGGGTTATTTTAATAATAATGCAAATGATAAAACCGATATTACAACTATTTATAAATGTAGAAAAGTTAGTGAAAATTGGGTATTTGATTCGCAATCCGAACCACTTATTAAAATGATTGGTTCTATGAACAACAATATAAATGATAATTATAAAAATTTAAATAATTTACCAGATAATGATGATTTTTATTTTACAATTATTGAAGATGAAGTTCCGATAGTTTTACATACAATTAATACAAGTAAATGGATTGAAATTAATAATAGTTTATCTAGTGAAAATAATGCGCAATTTTGGAATAAATATTTTAAAGATCAGTATGGCACAAATTATCCTATTTCATTAGAAACTGAAAATGTATATAAGCAATGGGTATCAGAATCATATCATATTGTAAATATTGAAAAAATTAATGAAGATTTGATACCAACAATGGACGAGAATGTAGTAATCGAAAGTAATTATAATATGGATATTACCAAAAGATTTATTGATAATAATTTAGAAAATTATAAATATGTTTTTTTTAAAAAAGGTACTTTTAATTATAATTTTGATTATTCAACTAAAGTTGATATGTTATTAGTTGGTGGTGGTGGTGCTGGTGCTTATTTTGGCGGAGGAGGAGGCGCAGGTACTGTTGTATTTTTAAAAAACTACTACTTAAAATCAGGATCTATAACTATTGGAGAAGGAGGAATAGGAAATAATACATTAGAATATGGTAATAAAGGCAATGATACAATATTAAATAATGAGGGTAATATTTTTACTGTAAAAGGCGGTGGCGGGGGTGGAACATTGATTTTTGATTTATATAAATTAATTAATTTAAATTATGTGGAATATTTTATTGATTCTGGAAATATTGATAAATTAGATAATACAACAATTTATATCAATAGCAATTTAACAAATTTTGAAAATTTAACGAATGAAGATTATTCTAGTATTTCATACGATAATTACAACCCTATTTATAAAAATAATACAATTTATTTTAATGGTAATAATGCAATAGAAAGTACAATTAATATAAATAATTTTTCAAAATTAAACTTATTTATTTATTTATACTTTACAGATTTATTACAAGCGGCATATTCAAAATGGGTTTTTTCACAAATAGATCAAAAAGGTAGATATTTAAAGATTAAATGGAGCTTAACTGAAAATAAATATGAATTTATTTTAAATACAGGTTCTCAAGATGAAGTATCTTTCTTTTATGATAATTTATCAATTGATACATATTATAATATAAATATAGAATATAATGATCCAGATGAATCAGGAAAAATTTATATTAATAATGTTTTGCAAAAAACATTTACTTGTACTTTACGAGACACATCATTAAATTTAAAAACTTATATTGGTGCATATGATCAATATGCTTCTAATGTTGATTCCTTATATAGTAGTGGTTTATCAATTTATTTATACGAATTTATAATATTAAATGACATTATATCTGATAATACTAGAACAAATATACATAATTATTTAGAAAAAAAATGGAATAAAGATATTATAAATACTTATGAATATACAAATTATTTAAAAGATGTAAATCAAATTCAAGGAGGATCTTCAGGTGGTTTAGGTCAATATTATAATATAGAAAATAATATTGGTAATGTAACTATTAAAACATCTGAATCTTATAAAAATGATAAAATTACATATGCAAATAGTGGAGGAAAAGGAACAATAACTACAATAAGTGTTAATACATTAAAAAATTTAATTGATTCTAGTTATCAATTAACAGATTCAGTTGATATTACAAATTTAATAGAAGAGGAATTTACATTTACTAAACAAGATGATACCATAATTAATTTCGATGATATTTATAATATATCAGAAAAAACTGAAAGATATTCAATTGATACATCGCAATATCTTTTAAATATAAATCCAGTAAATGATTTAATATATATTAATATGATTTATGATAGTAATTATGATAATGGTAATAATCAAACAGAATATAAAATTAATATACCAAGTATGTATGAAAATTTAGAGTGTAGTATACTTTTAGTTGGTGGAGGTGGTACTGGACACAGAGGTATACAGGATGGCGGTGCTGGTGGTGCTGTTGTTTATGAAGAAAATTATAGATTATCGCCTGGAAATTATACTATCTATATAGCAGGAACAGGAAAACCAATTTCACCAACAAATTATTTATTAACTACTTATACTGGTACAAGTTGGGATGATGAACCAATAACACAATTTAGTGGCATCAAAGATAATTCGACTGGACAATTTATACTTAAAGCAATGGGTGCAAAACCAAGTAATAATTGGAACATTAGAGGTAATACAAATCCATCGGGCGGTACAAGACCAGAAAATATTGGGAATGTATTAAATGGCGAAGGTACAAATCTTAGCGGAGGTGGTGATGGTTATGCAACTTATAGTGGTCCTTCAGGATCCGGACAAGATGGTCCTCAAGTTAATATAACTGGTGTAAATACATATTATGCCGGCGGAGGTGGTGGTGGGAATTATATGTCAAACAACCACAAAGGTAGTGGAGGAAGTGGTGGTCGAGGTGGTGGCAGCAATGGCAGGAGATGGGGTCATGCTTCTCCTGCGACACCACATACAGGTGGTGGAGGGGGAGGTGGTGGAAATAATAGAGGAGTTGATAACTTTACTGGTGGCAGAGGTGGTTCTGGTGTTGTAATTATTTTAATAAAAAATAATATATCATTACTAAATATTGGTTCGGGTGGTGGTGGAGGTGGCGCAATATCATTAGGTTTAAATTCAAGTAATAATATTGGTGGAAATGGAGGGGATGGCATTGATTTTAAACAATATTTTGGAACTAATTTTGGTAACAATGGTATTTTTGCAGGAGGAGGTGGTGGTTATGGGTTTTCTACAAATGGTTATGGTGGTGTCGGAGGTGGTGGTGGATTAACAATACCGATAATACAAAATATAGCTTATCCTTTACCTGAAAATTATTTTGATTATGAAAATTATAGAATACTTGTTTATAATTATACCGGTGAAACTGAAAATTTATCATTTACAGAAGATATAAGTTGTGATATATTAATTGTAGGAGGAGGGGGTGCTTCGGGTGCATCATATGATACTAATGCTACTTTTCCAGGTGGAGGTGGTGCAGGGGGGGTACTTTATGTTGAAAAATTTGTATTCGAGAAAGATAAATTATATAAATTATATGTTGGAAATGGTGGTATTGATAGAAATAATGGAGAAGATAGTAAAATTATTAATGACGATGAAAGTAATATCATATTTACTGATGAATCAATAAATTTTCCATTAATTGGATATGGAGGTGGCGCCGGCGCAACATATCCAAATAATGGTAACAATGGTGGTTCTGGTGGTGGAGCAGCTTCAAGAAAAAGTTATGGAAATTCAATACAAGGAAATACAGTTTATTATAAGAACGAATATATATCAGGTGGTAATAATGGTGCACCTGCTGGTTCAAGACTAGATAGTTTAGGCAATGGAGGAGGAGGGGGTGGTGCAGGTAATAGATCAATTACAAAAGATGGAGGAAATGGTATTGAATTATCAATAACTGGACAAAAAGTATATTATGGCGGAGGAGGAGGTGCAAGTAGTGGTATAGATGGTGGTATAGGTGGAATAGGAGGTGGTGGCAATGGTTGGAGATTTACAACAAAAGATATTTTATCAGGGGAAGGTAAATCAGGAATTGATAATTATGGAGGAGGTGGTGGAGCACCTTATTTAACAAATATGAATACAGGTTCTCAAAATGGTGGTTCAGGTGTTATAATTATTAGATATGATAAATATAATGGAAAAATAACAAATAGTATTGATGGTATACAAAATACAGGTAGCGGAGGAAGTAATTCATTAGTAAAAGGCGGTGATGGCGGTTCTGGTTTAGTTTTAATAAGATATCAAAAAACTAATAAAGACCTTACAATTACAGGTAGCATTGATTATGAAAAAGGTATTTTAAGTAATTATAAATCAAATCAGAAATATATTGCATTAAATTATAAAAATGATATGATACCAAATATTAATAGTTCATTATTAGCTTATTATAAATTTGATAGTAATTTAAATGATTATAGTGCGAATAATAATATTTTGTTATTTTCAAAAAATATCTATACGAATTCAGATTTAGTATTTAATGATAATAGTTTATATTTTAATAAAAATTATTATTTGATAAATAATACTATTAATTTAAGCGACAGAAGTTTTTCTATTGCATTATGGATTAAAAATATGGAGGAAGATATTCAAGAAAAAATAATATTATTCTCACAAGGATCAAATAATATTGATAATAATATTTTAACTATTGGTATTACAACAAATAATAGTTATTATATTGATTTTAATAATAATATATTAGATAGTACTACAAATTCAAATTTAATTTATTCTGAAAATAATTTATTTCAATTTGATGATTATAATAAATGGGTTCATTTAGTTTTTATTGTTAAAAATAATCAAAGAGAAATTTGGAGAGATGGTGTATTAATAGCATATGATAATAATATAGATAATTTTGAATATGATGGTACAGAACTTTTGTTAGGTTCTTTATTTAATGGTTATATTAAAGATTTAAGATTTTATGAATCAAAATTAACTGAAAATGAAATACAATTTATGTTATTATCTGATGATCTAATATTATATTATAATTTTGATAATGTTAATACTATTGGAAAAAATTATATAGGAACACCTATGTATAAATATAATTCAATAAATGATATAAATGTTATTAGCAATCCAATAAATAAGATAAAAAGTTCTTCTTTAATATTTAGTGATACGTCAGAATCATATATTGAAATACCAAGTATATTAAATTTATATGATAAAATATTAAATAATGGTTTTAGTATATCATTATGGATATATCTAAATGATTTATTAATTGAATATACAACTATTTTTGATTTTGGTTTAACAAATGAACAAAATATTGGTAAACCATCATTTTGTTTAGAAGTATCAACAAATAACATTAAATTTGAAAACAAATCTTTAAATCATATTAATAATAAACAAAAAATTATTGATAATCTTGAAACAAATAAATGGTATAATGTTATTTGGATAATTGATAAAAATGGATTTTGGACAATATATCTAAATAGTAATAAAATTGATTGTGATATTCAACAATTACCTGATGCTGAAATAAATAATTTAGCTAAATATTATATTGGAAAATCTTTAACAATAAATAGTATAGTAAATAAATCAATAATTGATGAATTTAAAATTTATCAGAAAGTTTTATCATATAATGATATAAATTTACTTTATAATTATAAATATTTGTATACATCCAAGTATAAATTAACTTTTAAAAAAAAAATAGAATCTGAAATATTGATTATTGGCGGTGGAGGAACAAATGGCAATTATATTAATGGTAATCCTGGTAATTATTTCATAAAAGATATTGAATTAAATGGTACTTATGAGTTTAATGTTGGTTCCGGTGCTAATATTGAAAGAAAAGACAATTCGGGTTATCCTTCAAGTATTGAAAGTTATTCAAATAATTCAGATTATTTGAAAATTGATGTTTCAGGTGGCGAAAATGGTTTTAGTATTGTTGATTTTGATACTAATTATTTAAAATATATTACACAATTTAATAAAAGCAATCTTTTAATTAATTTAGAACCGCCTAAAAATAATTTAACAACTTATCATAACTTTTCAAATTTAAATCATATTAAAAATAACAATTCCATATTTATATCTGATAATAAATTTGGTGATATTAATACGGAAATTAATAATATTAAAATAAAAAAAATAAAAATTAGAGGCATAAGTGGAATTATAAAGTCTAATTTAATTATAAAAGGTTTTGAATTTGGAAATAAAAATGCATTTGAAAATATAATAAATACATTAACAATAACAACAAATTTTACATTTAGTAATAATATTGAATTAGATTATTGGAAAGGCAATAATTCACAACACGAAAATGATATTATATTTACTGACAATCAAAATATAGATACTTCTAAGTATATATTATTTGAATTTAATGATTTTGCCAATTTGATATCCTTAAATTTATTTAAATATCTTAAAATTTATTTTAAAAATAATTTAATGCCTGATGATTTGTTGAAATTTGATTTTATAATTATTGATCAATTTAATAATGAATATAATTTATTTGATTTTGTTATTAAAAATTATTTTATTTTGAGTGAAACATTAGTCCCCGGTACAATAAATAATTATATAAAATATGATTTTGAATTACACTATTTATTGGATTTACCAATTTATAAAAATGCTCAATTTAATACTGAGAAATTATATCCCCCCATTAGAAATTTTACATCATCACATAATATTATTAATACTGGTAATTATGGTAAAGGAATTTATGAAGTATATGAATCAACATATTTAGATATACCTAGTTATATTTTATTTAATGATAGCGAATATATAAATTTTAAAGGTAAAGAATTTAATTACACAAGTGATGATACAGAAACTTTAAAAACTCCAAAATTAAATTATGGTAATTATCTTAATAAGTCTACATTAGATAATATTTATTATGGTGATTATATTATAATAAAATTACCAGTTAAAATTAATTTAACTAAATATAAAATTACAGTATCAAACATTGAAAATGATGCATTAGGAAGTCCTTCCTCATTTAAAATATATGGTAGTAATGATAATAATATTTGGATTGAGATACTAGAAAAAATAAATTTAGACTATACAACTGATTATCTAAGTGAATCTATTTCTGATCAAGGTGAATTTGGTAATAATAAATATTTTGAGGAAAATGTTTCAACAAATTATTTATTTTCTTCATATGCAATAGTTGTAAATAAATTATTAAATAATTCTAGTTTTTTAAATATAAAAAAATGGTTTATATATGGTAAGGAATTGACAAATGCTGAGGAAGTTCCTATTATGAATTTGAAAAAGACTGATAATTTATTTGTAAAAAAATATGCAAGTGAATTTAATCTAAAAAATAATATTGATATATCAGAAGATATAAATCTATATTCCATATTTAATAGTAAAACAGATGCAAATGCTGGTATTACATTCTCATTTTGGTTGTATATTACATATTTATCTAATTCTTTAAATCATATTTTAGATTTTTCGCAATCAAAACTTAGAAATAATATTCAAATATCAATTTCTTATAAACTAGAATTAGTAATTAACATTGAAGATGATATTGTACTATTTAGTGATATTAAATTTCTAAATAATAAGTGGCATCATATTAGTTTTTCTATTTCTAAATCAGATGGTTTATGGACGTTATTTATAGATAATATTAATAAAAATATTAGTATTAATAAAAAATTAGAAAATTATGATTCTTATTATTATAAATCCTTAAAAACTAATTTTAGTGGTTATATTTATGATTTTAGAATATATGATATTGTATTATCACAACAAAATATAAATAATATATATTTATCTAATTTTATTGAAATAAATGATATTGATTCAACTCATAAATATATAGCTTTTAAAAATACTGGATCTGATCAAACTAATTATGATGTAGAATTATTAGGCGATTTTACCTGTGATTTATTAGTTGTTGGAGGGGGAGGGGGAGGGGGTGATGGTGGAGGGGTAGGGGATGATAGTGGTAATTTTGGTTTAGAATCAACACCTACATTATTTGAATATTCATATAGTTCAAGTAGTCAAACACTTCAATTGAATAATAATGTTATTTGTGATATATTAATTGTTGGAGGTGGAGGTGCTGGTGGATCTTGCCAAACTGGAACCGACAGAGGAGGCGGTGGTGGTGGAGCAGGTGGATTAATATATATAGAAAAAATAATTCTACCTTCAGGAACATATACTATTAATGTAGGAAATGGTGGTCAATCTTCAAATCAAAATGGTGAAGATAGTAGTGTAATTAATAGTGATGGTACTGTGAGTTTTATAGCAAATGGAGGAGGGGGAGGGGGCAATGCAGGAACTAATAATAGGTTCTATCCGACTGGTGGTAAAAGTGGTGGTAGCGGTGGTGGTGGTGCTGACTATAATGGCATTGGTGGAACTGCCACAAATAATGATATTAGTAATAATAAATATGGTAAAAATGGCGGTAGAGCAATAGCAAATGCAGGAGTTTGGGATGGGGGAAGTGGTGCAGGAGGCGGTGGCGCATTAGAAGCAGGTAATGATGCTAATGGTTATACAATTGGTATAGGTGGCAATGGAAAAATAATTGATATATCTGGCGCGGATATTGAATATGCTAAAGGTGGAAATGGTGGAAGTTATAATAATGGTAATGGAAGTAATGGACTAGCGGGCAGAGGTAATGGAGGCAATGGAGCAGGATCAGCCCCGCGCACGCACCTTGGTGCTAATAAAAGTGGTGGTAAAGGTGGTTCTGGAATAGTTATATTAAAAATAATAAAAAAAGGTGGCGGAGGTGGTGGTGGTGCAGGTGGTGTACAGTATTTAGAAAATCAAATTTTATCAACTGGTAGTTATAATATAAAGGTTGGTAAAGGTGGTTTAAATAATGAAAATGGTTTTGAATCTTCTGCATTTAGTATAATTTCTCTTGGTGGAGGTAATGGTGCTTCTGATTCATTTGCTGCTGGCAACGGTGCATCAGGCGGAGGAGCATCTCTAATAAATGATGTGCCCGGAACTGGAATATCAGGATATGATGGTGGCAATGCAAATGAAAATGGTTTGGCAGGTGGAGGTGGTGGTAGTAATTCAGATGCAAATTTAGGAAGATCATTTCCAAATTATTATAATAATATTGGTGGTTCTGGAATAATTAATAATATTACTAGTAAATTAATTGAATATGGAAAAGGTGGTAATTCAAAAAGTGTTGATGATATTTCAGAATTTACTAATAATGGAAAAGATAATTTAGGATGGGGCGGAGATGGTGCTAATAAAAAGAATCAAATAGGCGGATATGGTGGTTCTGGTATTGTAATAATTAAATATAATAAAACATATGAATCTCTAATTCAATTTGATATAGTTAACGATTATACTGATAATTTAGTTTACAATAATAAATTATTAGAAACTAAAAATGATATTTATGATAATAAAGAAGTTTCAAGTATTGAATTATCACATATATTTAATCCTTATAAAACTTGGTATAATAATGGTATTACATTTAGTTTTTGGTTTAAAAATAATCCTGTAAAGTATTTTAATCATAATGATTATTATGATTATCATAAAAAAAGTCTTCTTGAATTGCAAAATGATCTTATTGGTTTTACAGGAATTTCAATTTATTTAATAAATAATTTTATTTATTTTAATATTGATAGTATTGAATTTAGTACTGAAATTAGTTATGATAATGTATATCATCATATAATTTGGACTATTGATAATTTAGGTAATTGGTGTATATATATAGATAATATAGAAAAAGATTGTACCATAGTAAAAACATTACCTAATCTATCTGATTGGAAATATAAATTTTTAGGAAAAAATGTAAGAGATAATTACTGTTTTAGAGGACAAATTAAAGAATTTATAATTTACGACAATGTTATATCAAATAATTATATAAATAAATTATATTATGAAGAATATGATAATATTAATAATTTTGAATTGAATACAATTTATGATATTCATTATTATGATTATAATCCGAATAATTCATATTTACACAATCAAGTATCATCTACGCCATCTGATATAACTCATACAATTATAAATAAAAATTTTGATAATATAATATGTGATTTATTACTTGTTGGCGGGGGCGGAGGTGGTTATGATTCTGGTGGCGGAGGCGGTGGTGTTGTTTATATTGAGAATATAAAATTAAATGGAAATTATAAATTTTATATTGGAAGAGGTGGAAGAAATGTTGGTAATTATAATGATAAATTAAATGGTTATTCATCATATATTACAGATGCATCAGGTAATATTATAAATGCTGGTAATATAGATTTAATTGCATATGGTGGTATGGGTGGTTATAATACCGGTGATGATTTTGGTTCAGGTTCAGGAACAAATACATCATCAACTATTAATTCAATAAGTATACAAAATAATACATACTGGGATGGAAATAAATATTTAAAAGGTGGTCACAATGGTGGTTTTGACCATACTAATAAAGGATTAGGTGGAGGTGGTGCTGGTAGTTCAACAAATAGTATAAATGGTGGTATTGGAAGAAAAATAAATATTACAGGTTTAGATGAATATTATGGTGGAGGGGGTGGATATAGTTATGGTTATGGGGGTTTGGGTGGTGGTGCTGATGGTAAATATACAAAAAATGAAATAATAGAATATGGATGTAATGGTATAAATAGAAAAGGTGGGGGCGGTGGTTTTGGAACAATAAATGGAGATATAGGATTAGGTGGTAATGGTGTAATAATTATAAGGGAACATATAACATTACCAAAAATTAATATATTAGATTATTATTCTTTTGAATCATTAATTAATTATAATTTATTAATTTATAATTATAATTTTGAAGATAATGATGGTAAATATACGGAATACAAAATTAATTTTCCAATATTAACAAATTGTGATATATTGCTAGTTGGTGGTGGTGGCGCAGGTGGATCATATGGTTATTTATCATCTGATAATACATATGGTAAAGGTGGAGGTGGAGCAGGGGGTGGAGGTGATGTTATTGAGATAAAAAATTTAGTTTTATATGGAAATTATACAATTAATGTTGGAAGGGGTGGAAACACAAATACATTTAATTATGATGATTATAATGATAAGGCAGAAAATGGTTGTAAAAGTTCATTTAATAATGATAATATCAATATTATCTCTGCAGGAGGAGGAGGTGGTTCAAGTTATTATAATATAGGTGCAAATACAACTCCTGTATATGATTTTATACATCCTTTAACAAATGAATATATATTAACATCCGGAGGAGGTGGAGGAGATGGTGGAAAATATGATAGTTATAATAATAATTTTATAAATTATGGATATGGTAATATTGTATCAGGCAATGGAGGAGGGACAACATCACAATATTATCAAGGCGCAGGAGGTGGTGCTGCACATTCAACAAATGGTGGTAGTGCATTACTAACAACAGATACTTATAAAGCACCTGGAGGCAATGGTATTAAATCAGATATTACAGGTATATTAACTGGATATGGCGGTGGTGGGTCATCTGGTGTAGGACAGGGTTTAACATATTATGAAAATCATTTAATGGGTGGTCCAGATTCAGTAGATGGTGGTGGTTCTTTTAATAATCCTGGAATAAATGGTAGAGGAGGTGGTGGTTCAACAGGTTGTAATGGAGGTACTGGTATTGTAATAATTAAAACTTACATACAAAATATTGCATTAGCAAATGAAGGTATTGCAGATGAAAAAGAAAAAAATGAAGATACTAATATAATACGATATGATAATAATGAATATATTAATCATTATTATATAAATAATGGTTATGACAATGTTTTAATATTTAATAATAATAATACTGACAATGAGACTGTACATAATATAGTTTTAGATAGTGATATTAATAATTGCGACATATTAGTTGTAGGTGGGGGTGGAGCAGGTGGAAATTATGGCGGCGGGGGTGGTGGTGGTGATGTTATATATTATGAAAATATAACTTTATCTAGTGGTAATTATACATTAAAAATAGGTGCTGGCGGTTTACCAAATAGAGGTGGAAATGTTTATGCAGGTGGGCATTCTGGATATACATCATCTATTTATAGCAATAAAATTGATATTAAATCAGGTGGAGGAGGCGGCGGTGCAGGACACGAATTTAATGCCGAAAATGGCATTTTTGTATCATATACTAATCCAAAAAATAGAAATATAGAATATAGTTCTGGTGGAGGCGGTGGCACTGTAAGAACAGGCCAGGGTGGTGGTCCTAATTCAGGTAATGGATTTTCGGGAGATGGTGGTATTGGTAATAGTAATAGTACTAATTATGGCGGTGGAGGTGGGGGTGGTGGTGCTATAGGAAATGGTGAAGATGCTACAACTGATAATAATACAGCAGCAGGCAATGGTGGTAAAGGTATTAATATTAGTATTACTAATTATAATACAAACTATGGTGCAGGAGGAGGGGGGGGAGGAAGATATAGTTATGGTATAGCAGGGGGGACATCGGGTGGAGATGGCGCTTCTTGGAATGGTGTAAATTGGTCAGGATATACAGGTTTTCCAGGTAAAGATGGTCAAGGTGGCGGTGGTGGAGGTTCTGGAGATACACCATCAGGAGGTAAGGGTGGTAATGGTGTAATTATTATTAGATATCCTAAATATATAAATTACAAAGTTGAAAATTTAAATAATTATAATTTAAATATTGATATTAATAATATTGATAATTATGTTTGGCAATATTTTCAAAATTCTAATTTTAATGAATCAAATTATACAAGTGATGATTTTACAAAAATTATTATTGAATTAAATCCATCTGCATCATTTAATGATAATAGAAATATGTTTGAAAATATGTTAAAGGAAATTTATGATAATAATAACTATGGATTGTTATGGGATAATTCTGAAAGTGAAAATAAATTAGTAATTTATAAAATAAAATCTAAAAATATTATACAGGAATTATATACTAATATATCATCTGATATATCAAGTGATATTCACATATTTGTCAATATACAAATTGCAAAAAATAATTCAATTTATAATGATACTATTTCTTATGAAAGTTTATATTTAAATGGTAATTCTGATATTATAAATACGCAAAATAATTTAGATATTTTTTCAGAATTTGAAATAAATTTAGATATTAGTAATAGCGAAAATGCAGGTAATGGTGATAATGGTATTATTATAATAAAATATAATGATATGAAAACTTTTACCACAAAATTTAAATTTGATAATTTAATTACATCAGATACCCAAAATATCTATACATTAAAAAATAATAATAAAATATATAAATTTTATACATCTATTGGTGATAACAATTGGAATTATAATAGTCAAGAGTCTTTTTATGATATTTTAAATACTGAATTAGAAACTAATATATCATATACTGTATCTACAAATAATGGATTATATAATATAACAACTGGATTATATGAAGGAGATCTTAATCCATTTAATTTAGATTATAATGGTAGTTATATTATTTTTGAATTTCCTTTAAAAATTAATTTAAATCTTATTAAAATTCAGCAAAAAATAATATATCCAAATGATAATAATCTTAATAAAAATTTACCAAGAAAATTTAGAATATATGGATCTAGTAATAATATAGGTTGGGAAAATATATATGAATATAATAATGATGATTTATTACTTGGTTTAGATAATAATTATTATTTTACTATTAATGATTTATATAAAAAATGTTTTTACAAATATTATATGATAATTGTAAATTCTATTGGTAAAAATAATATAAATGGATCCTTAATAATTAGAAATATTAATTTAGAATATGAAGCAAGTGCACCAATTAGTTTTAAAAATTTTAAAAATTATATTAATCCAATTTTTACAGATCCAATTGCATCTAATTTAGAATCATATAGTTATTTTGATATAAATTTAATATCAGAAGAAGATAATAAATATATAAAAATATCCGGTGTTAAAATTGAAAATACAAACAAATCTTCACAATTCTTTAAGATTGATAATAGATATTCTGAATTGGATACTGATTCTTCACAAATTAGATATTATCCCGATTTAATAGTGCAAGCAAGAAAAACAGATATATTAAAAATAATAGTTAATACTAAATCTATTTTATCTTTAAATTATAGAATACAGTGTTTTATATATAATAATTCAGTTTGGAATCTTATTAACACAATCGAAAATAGTTTTAATAATGAAAAAGATTTTGAATTTACTGTAGATTTATCTCAATATAATTTATTATTAGGATCAAATGCTATTGCGGTTAAAGCATATCCATATGAGATTAGTGATAATGTAATTAAAATATGGAGATCTTATTCCTTACAAATTATTGAATAGTATTTAGAGAATTTAAATTTGATAGAGTTTCATTTAATTTATTTAAATTAAAACAAAAATTACCATCTGATTTTTTTTTACATATATTCTTATTATTTAACATTATTGGATTGTTAGTATTTATATTTACGCCACCATTTGTAACATTAATTGGAAGTACATTATTTTGTGTATTTATTTTATTAACCTGTGTAAAATTATTTGTTTCTGTTGATACTGGACCTGGTATTCCTATATCACCGTCATCTCCTTTTTTTCCCTTTGGCATATAAACTTTTGTATAACTATTCAATGTATCAGAATTGATTGAGTCTATAATAACGTTATCATTATCAAATGGATATAAACTGTTGCATTTAAAATTATTTGTTATTTCTAAGCAATTTGGCACTATTCCCTCATCATTATTTCTTTGCTGTAAAAAAAGTGTATTTTGTAAATAATATATTGATTCAAATAATTCCTTATTATTTTTAAATAAAATTGTAAAAATTAAAAATAAAATAATTAATAACATTAAAAATATTAATATTATTAATTTCATTTAATATCTAATAAAAAAAAATATTATTATATTAGTAATTAAATGAATAAAAAAGAGGCTGCAAATTTATTAAAAAAAGAAGAAAAAAAGAAAAAACAAAAACAAGCTGCTATGAAAAGATATAGAGATAATGATAAATATAGAAAAAAAAATGCCGAGTATATGAAAAAATATCGCGAAGAACAAAAAAAATTACTTAAAAAAGCTGAAAAATTATTGAAAAAATAATTTATTTTTCTATTATATAAGTTATAATAACCAATATTAAAGTTATTATTCCTAATATTAATGGTATATATCCTAAATAATTATGATCATCTTTCATAAGTTTTATTATTGTGGGATTATCTTTATTGTAATATATATTAAATGTATCATATTTTCGATGAGGCAATATTTTACTATTTTTTTTAATAATATTTCTGTATTCCCTATAATTTATAATATATTTGATTTGTAATACGCAATTATATGTATAATCACTAATTGTATTGTCTATTGAACAATCTGCTTCTAATACTGATGCCTTTGTTTTTTTAAAATTGTTAAATTGTGATAATATAAATAAACCAACTGCTATAAGTGAAATTGCAAATACTATACCTAAAAATAACATAAAATGTTTTAACATTTTATTATATTCTATTATTATTATTAGATAAGTTATATTAAATATGGAAATATTTGCATTACTTTTTGTAATATTGATTTGTATAATATTTATATTTATTGGTTCTTATATTATCTATGATTCTACTAAATATAATAAAACAACAGCTATTATAATTAATGTAATAGATTTAACAAATATAGATAAAAATTATATTATTGATATACAATATTATATAAATAGTACAAAATATGTTTATAAAAATATTAATTATAAATCAGACGATGAAGTAAAAATAAATGATTCTATGGATATTTATTATAGAAAAACTAATTATAAGGATATAATTTTCAAAAATCAAATTTATTTTGGTTTATTTGTTTTATTTATGTCTCTGTTTTTTTTAGTATTATTTTCCGCTATATTTTTTAGTTTTATGTAATTAAATATTATTTTTTTATATTAACTTATTATAATATTATTTATTAGAATGACAAAACCACTTACTCAAGCATATACCAAATATCTTGATGACATTGAAGAAGATACATCTAACTTAATTGCAATAACATCTAATTCGGTTTTTAATACAATTGAAATTACTTCCAATTTACTTGCTGAATATATTATGAGTGTTGATGATAATTCTATTCAAAATACATCTAATATAGATTATTTATTAGATCATGTATATTCTAGATATAATTATTTAAATGATTTAGATACATCAATTGATAAAAATAATTTTAAGTTAATAACTGGTTCAACTGATCTAGATAAGAAACTTTATTTAAATAATGACATTCAAATTAAAAAATTAAATCTTAAAGAAACTGGTAATTCAATAATTAATTTTCAAACACGGGATGGTGGAACTGGTCCTGTAAATAACAATGCTTATATATCTCTTAATGATCCACTTAATAAATTTGAATTTTATTATGAAAATCCTTATCAATCTGATAAAAGTACTGAATATCCAATAAATTTTAAGATTAACGACAAGAACAAGCTAATAATTACATATGATAATGTCACAATTGATAATTTAATTGTTCAAAATGTTAGCGAAAATAAAGCTGATATTATTTTAAAAAATAATTCTAAAATTAAATTTTATAATAATGATGATGATGAATTTGGATATTTAAATAAAAATGAGATTAGAATACTTGGTAATCAAGTTAATCAACTAAGAGTACTTACGGAAGATTTTGCCAATATTAGAAACTCTTATTTACAAGAAAAAACAGTTTTTTATGATTATTCCAAAATTTTAAATTTCGAATCACATTTTTATGGTAATGATTATACATCAGTTGCAATTTTTGATAGTGGAGATGGACAGAATGCTTCACAAGATTATACAAATGGGGAATCTATAACTATTAAAATTCCCAATTTTAATACAGGAACAAAATATATTTCATTTAGAGGACGATATAATAGAAAAATAACTTCCTATAATCTTGATAATAAATTTATAACGGATACAGTACTTACAATTGATTATATTGTTGGAAATGGTAGCAATGGTGGTCCAGCTCCTTTACCTAATCAGAATTTGATAATAAAATATTATAATAGCAACTCTGACGTTATTCTTATCCATAATATACATCTATCAACAGATCAATCTGATACATCTAGTAGTAAACAATATATATATACATTAAAACAACAGGATATAGTTATATCTTATTTTGAAATATATGATAGTCTTGAAATTACAGATACTAATTATAGTGAAAGTTTTGCTTATGCTATAACTAATATTCAAATAAGTTATAATTATAATGGAATTGATGATTCTATTGTTAAATTAGAAAATTTACCATTAGAAAATAAAATTGATGACCAATTATGGATTGATAAAAATGGTTTTATTAAAATTGGTGATGAACAAAATAAATTTGATGATATTAGATTTATAAAAGAGAGATTATCAGTTGGGCAAAATATTCCAGTTAATAATTTAAGTACATTATATGTTGATGGCGATATTAATTATACAGGTGATTTGATAAAAGGAAATGCCAAATTACAAGGTTGGGGTACTGAAATAGATAATTCAACAACTGTTCCACTTTATTATTATGATGGGTCTGTAATAAATGGTAGTAGACATCAACAAGAAGCAATTATTAATATAACAGGTGACATATGCCACGGGAGATATTCAGATCTAAACAAAAGAGGATTATTAATACAAAATAATACTTTAACACAATCAATTGGTATAGGTTTTGATACAATTGCACAATCAGGTAGTCAAATCGATGGAAATATGAATATTCGATCAAAAGGTGACGGAATTATTAATTTAGGTAATGATACATCTGATTATTTGTCTTTAAACGTTGATCAAGATTGTGTTAATTTAGATGTTGGTTATTTTAAATTTTCAGGAGATCGTTTAAATGATACATCAAGTAGAATAAGATTTGCTAGTTCTAAAGGCACAACTTTTAATTACGATGATTGTACAATTGAAAGAAGAGTTTATGAAAGACGAGTTGTTCAAGATTCAAATGATATTGATAAATCTGAATTATTATTATATTCTGGTAAAAAAACAGGCATTGACAGTGATAGAATTCGTTTGAAAGGTAATACATTGCGATTTGATACTTATTCTAGTTATGAAAATAAAAACACAGAAAATACAAAATTATTAATTGATCAAGTTGGTTATGTTGGTATTGGTACTACTACACCAAGTAGTATTTTACATATAGAAAGTAATAATGCAAAAATCATACTTGATGGTAATAATGATGATAATACTTGTTCTATTGAAATTTCATCTAAATCAAGCGATAGTAATAAACCAAAATTACTAATTGAAACAGTTGGAACAACTGATGAGAAAAAATGTAATATTAAATCTGTAAATAATCATTCATTAAATTTTTATACAAATAATCTTGAAAGATTAGTTATTGATAACCAAGGTAAAATTGGTATCGGAAAAGTACCTACTATTGAAAGTGAAAAATTTGAATTGGAAGATGGAAATATTTCAATTTATAATTTTAATAAAAATGCTTTTATAAAATTATCATCATTAAAAGATTCTGAAAATGTTTTAACTTCTGCTCAATTTTTAAATGATTATGCTAAAAAATGTTTTATTATAAATACAAATTATAAACAGGGATATAATCCACTAGACGGTACTTCTTCTAATGAAGAAAACAATAATATTTATATAAATTCTAGAAATGGTAATGTTACTATTGGGGATGGGGAAACAAATATAGATGATGCAATTGCTAATACTAGCAAATTAAATATTGAAGGCGATATTGATATTACTGGAAAATATAAAAAAAATAATACTGATATATCAATATGGGGTAATACAATTGTTAATTCATCTACAAATACAAATATATACTATTGGGATGGTACTAAAAAATCTAATAGTAATCCGTCTCCGAATAAAGAAACTTCAATTGCAACAATTGTTGGTGATATTGATGGAACAAAATATGGTTTACTTATAAGAAATATTCTTGAAACAAAATCAATTGGTATTGATTCTGAAAATATTATTCAATTAGGTGATGATGACAGTATAAATAATAATATACCGATAAATATTCGATCAAAAGGCACTGCTGCTGTTAATTTAGGTAATCATAATAATATATTTTCATCTTTTTATAAAAACAGTACTGATACTGATAATTATTTTAATTTTGATTTGGGATATGAGTTTTCAGATTTAAATAAAAATGGTACATCAACAATTAGATTAGCAGGTGGTGCTTCCGGTAATTCATTATTTGATAATGCAGTTATTGAAAGGAGAAAAAATGATGATAATGTTAATTCTGAATTGTTAATATTTTCAGGTAGTAATATTGGTGATAATATAAGATTTAAATCGGGTTCCTTATTATTTGATACATATGCTGTTGATAACACAACAAATAGGCAAGAAAAAACTACAAAAATGATTATTGATAATGATGGTAATGTTGGTATAGGTAATACTAATCCACAATCTATTTTACATATTTCAGATAGTTCTCAAAATGATTTATTTAAGGTTTCGGATTCTAGTTTAACAACATTTAAAGATATTTTAACAAATTTTGATTCAATAGATATAGGTTCAGAATTAACTAGATTTCGTACAATTTATTCAAGTAATTTAAATATTATAAATAATGTAAATGTTGATGGTAATTTAACTGTTAATAATCTTGATGTTATTGGTGATTTTACAACAATTAAAACAAATAATTATATAACTGAAAATTTAAGAATAGATAATGATAGTAGAGATGGACCTTCTTTAGAAATATATCATAATGATGTGGTTGATAATCAAAAATTAAGCATATTTGATATTTATAGAAACGATGATTCAGATAGCGTAAAACTTTTTACAATTAATAATGAAGGTTGTTTAGGTATTAATAAATCCGATCCAACTGAAAAAATAGATTTAGTTGGAAATATTAAATTAACAGGTACTAGTTTTATAAAATTTGAAAATAATGATGGAGACAAAAATATAAATATATCATATGATAATTCTGAAAACGTTTTAACATTAAATTCTAATGACACTGATAATATTATTAAAATTGATAAAAATAATTTTAATAAAATGTGTCTTGGTATTAATAATAATTCACCAAATCACGAGATTGATGTTAATGGTAGTATTAATTTTACAAATGGTCTATTAAAAAATAATGAATCTTGGCGACCAGATCAACCTTATAATTTAGATCAAATTATAAAAGTTAAATATAGTGAATATAAGGATACATCACTTATTACTTTTGGCAATAGTTTACCAAACAAAATATATAATACTTTTTACGATTTAGTTCCTGATTTAAATATAAAAATTACGCCATCTGCTATTAATTCTCATATATTAATATCTGTCAATTTATATTTAGCTTGCCAAACTTCTAGATGGGGTGCTCGTTTATATAAAAAAATTGGTAATGGTAGTTTTGAAATTGTATCTGATGCGAATAATAATAATCTAAATGTAGATAATTATTGTCCTGTTTGGTTTTCGGGTAATTCAGATGATGATAATAGAGATAATACACAGGATAAGAAAATTTTATCAAATTATACAGCAATATTTTTGGATAAAAATATTGGTATTACACAGGATCAATTAGATACATACTTTCTAGAAAATCAAAATGGAAACAGTCCCGATGATCTTATTGAATATGGTGTATATTTTACTATTTTAGAAAGTGATTCAACAAACCATACTAGTTCTCTTTCTATAAATATGCCATATTACGATACAACATTTGACAATAAAGTACCTTTAACTATTTCTACAATGAAAGCTGAAGAAATATGGAAAAATCATTCAGAGTATTATCCTACACTTAATACAATATATATAAATTCCTTAACAAATAATATTGGTCTTGGTACTATGTTTCCTGATTCTAAGGTTCATATTCAGCAAGATAATGAAGATTTATTAAAAATAACTAAAAGCGAAGTTAAAACTTATAAAAATATATTACCAGATACAAATAATAAAATAGATTTAGGTTCATCTAAATTTAAATTTAAAGAATTATTTTTAGAAAAAGATTCTATCTGGCTTGGAGATCTTCATAATATATCTGTTGGAAGTATTGATAATATTTTAAAAATAAGAAAACTAGATAATGAAATAATACCTTCATTAATTGCTATTGTTAAAGATGGTGTTGATCATAGTAAAACAGATAATGTATTAACAAACATCAATCAATTATATCCAGATGATGATGATTTAACACAAATTACTGATATTAAACCATTTCAATGGTTAGATTATTTTCAAACTTATATTAAATCAGATGGTACAATGGAAGAACTTTTTAGAAGTGATTTAGATTATACTGAAATATCTAAAACAAATGTATGGTTAAATAGGCCACAAAATTCCGAATTTATTTATTTAAATAATAATTATAGAATTGGCATTGGAACAGAAAATATTAATACTAATACATTATTTGATGTTAAAGATAATATTAGAATTCATTTTCAAAATGACAAAGATAAATCACATTATCTAAAAAGAAAACAAGACTATTTTGCTATTGTTAATAATACTTATCAAAAGGATCAAATAAAAATATATGATGATACTAATGAAAATTATATTGTATGTAGAAATAATTGTGTGGGAATTAATTGTGATAATCCTGATCAAAAATTACATATACAAGATACAAATAATGAAAGTTTTATAAGAATTGAAACTGATATAGAAACGTATACAGATACAGTTCAAAAAAGTGGTATTGAGTTTGGTATTAAAAATTTACTATCAACACAAAGAAGTAAGATACAATCAACATTATCAACTAATAATAGCAGTGATATTACATTTTATACAAAATCGCAAGATTTGAGTGCCAATTCTTTAGAAAGAATGAAAATTGATTATAATGGTAATGTTGGTATTGGTATAAGTTCGCCAAGTGTATTACTTGAGGTGGGAGATGATAATACTGGTAGTGATAAAATAATTGGCATTAGTCAAGAAAATGGTACATATAGATGGGATTTTACAATGACACACGGCCAATATGATAATAGTTTATATGATTTAGAAATAAAACCTAATAATGATGATCCTAATAATATAAAAACAGGTAATATTTTGTTAAATCCAACTTCGAATGTTGGTATTGGAACTACTGATCCTGATAAAAAATTACATATACAAGATACAAATAATGAAAGTTTTATAAGAATTGAAACTGATATAACAACGCATGAAGATACTGACCAAAAAAGCGGAATTGAGTTTGGTATTAAAAATTTAATATCAGCAAAACGCAGTAAGATACAATCAACATTATCAACTGGTGATAGAAGCGATATTACATTTTATACAAAACCACAAGGTAATTATAATGCTAGTGAAAGAATGAAAATTGATTATAATGGTAATGTTGGTATTGGAACTGATATACCAACTAGTATTTTACATATTAAAAGTAATAGTTCAAAAATCATACTTGATGGAAAAAATTCTACTGATAATTGTTCTATTGAAATTACATCTAAATCTAGTGATAGTACTAAACCTAAATTAGTAATAGAAACTGATGGGACAGATACTTATGAAAAATGTAATATAAAATCTGTAAATGAACATTCATTAAATTTTTATACAAATAATATTGAAAGATTACTGATTGATAATCAAGGTAAAATTGGTATAGGAAAAATTCTTGATAATAGTAAATTTTCTGTATATAATAATGATTCTACATCAAATTGGAAATGTAAGACTATGATTGGCAATGATAATAAAGCATTTATTTCAGGTATCAATAATAATAAAATATCTTTAGGTGGATATGAATATCTTAGTTCACCAAATATATGGGATTGGGGGGAAAATATATATATAAATCCTACTCAACATGCTGATAAAGGATATGTTGGTATTGGTATTGATACAAATAAAACTATTGAATCAAAATTACATATAAATGGTACAATAACTTGTGGATTAGATGATAACTATGGTAATACTATATTATCAAGATATAAACCTACAATTACACAAGATAAACAAGATGGTAAGGGTTATTTTAGTATAGGATATTCTGATCCAAAACCAGATTCTACTTATAATTTTACTAAAAATGATAAAATATTAAATATATTACAAAATGGAAAAGTAGGAATAAATACATCAGAACCTACTAGTTTATTTCATATTGGTTCAAATAACTATGATAATGATGCTTTTATTACTATTAACAGTAAAAACAAAGATTCAAGTAATACTTATTTTAAACAAGGTATAAAATTTATTAGCAGGGATGAGGATGACAATGGCGATAAAGGTTGGTATTTAAATAATAACAGTGATACTAATAAATTTCAATTAGGAAAATATGATAGTACATCAGGTTCTCAATTAAATAATTTTATAACTATTTTAAGTAATAAAAATATTGGTTTTGATACTGAACCTGATACTAATTTTCATATTAAAACAAATCAAAATTCTTATTTTAAAATTAATCAAAATTCAGATATTATATTCAAAAACAATGATATTAATTCTAAAAAATGGATTATTAATCATAACTATTTAGATGATAATGTATCTGGCGAATCTTATACAAATAAAATATATGATTCGTTTGTATTATCTTATAAAGATAAAAGCGGAAGTGATGATACAAATAGTGCAACTAATGTTTTATCAATTAATACAAATGGCAATATTGGTCTCAATATATTAAAACCAACTGTTAGTTTTGAAATGAATACAACGGATGCTTTAAAATTACCTAAAGGCAATAATATTGATAGACCTGTTAGTGATAACTTAGATTCTGAAGAAGTATCAGAATATATTGGTTGTATTAGATATAATACTGAATTAAGTCAATTTGAAGGTTATGGCGATGGAAATGTATGGGGTTCGCTTGGTGGTGTTAAAGATATTGATAGAGATACTTATATTGATGCAGAAGAAAATCCAGATGAAGATAAGTTGAGATTTTATACTGCAGAATCTCAAAGATTAATTATTGATGATATTGGAAGGATTGGTGTTGGAATAGAACCTTCTACAGAGACTAAATTTAATCAAAAATTTAATATAGACGGTGGTTTATATTGTGATACTATAAAATTCGAACATGATGTTAGTGGCACTCCGCAATATACATTATTTGATGGAACATATGAGTCTCTTCACAATAAAATTACATTTCATAATGAATTTTTAAATTATAATAATTCAACAACAACTTTAAGTTTTTTATATGACGATCATCATTTTGAAATAGACACTACTACTAATAAATTTAGTAATAAAGTTATTAAAGACTATGCAGTTAAGGATGATGAAAGTAATAAATATAAATTGGATTATACAAAAATTAAAACACCTGAAACAGAAGACATTTTAATTGTTAATGAATTTGTTAATCACAAATATAATACTGACTTTTCTAATTTAAATGCAAATATGATTGCTAAATATATTTTTAATTATAATGGTTTACATATTATTGATAATAAGCCAGGTCAAAATAATAAATATAATTTGAAAATGAATGGTACGCCATTTATTAGCAATGATTCTGTTGATAATACAAAATCTATTTATTTAAATGGAAATGATTATCTTGAATCAATTGATGATATTAATCTATTTGATACAAATAGCCATTGTACTTTTACATTTTGGTTAAAATTAAATGATTACATTAAAAATTCAATATTATTTTCTATCAAAGATTTATTAAATGTTTCAATAAATGATAATAAATTAAATGTTGTAGATATTAGAGATTATCAATCTGAACCAATTATCGAATCTTTATCTTACTTTGATTATTCAACGATTGATGATAATAGTTTAATTATATATTACAAATTTGATAATGATCCAACAAAAGATTATAACATAATTAATTATGGTACAACAGGAAGTAAATTTAATGCCAAAATAAATACTAAAGATTATGGTATAAAAAAAATTCAAGGTGATATATCAGATAATAAATATACTTGGGAAGGTACAAATTATAATCCTATTTATGGAAATTGGATTGATTTACCTTCAAATATTTTAGAGAGTATTAGATATGATTTTACTATTTCATTCTGGTCAATTGATAATATTATACATGATAATGACTATGATACAACTTTATTATTTGTTAATAATGAACTAAAAGATAAAACAAATATAACTATTTCTAATGCAGAACAAAATAATTTATTACTTTCTTTTAAAATACCAAATAAAGATAATTATGTTATTTTTAAAATTGGTAATTCATTTGGTATATCATATGAAGTTTCTAAATTTATTAAAATGAAACCTGGGGAACTTAATAATTGGATAATTCAAAAAGTTGTCAAACAAAATAAAATGACATTGAAAATTTATAAAAATTCAGAATTATTAGTTGAAAATACTTTTGACAATATACTATTTCCTTTAGGTAATTTCAATTGTATGTTAGGATTAAATGCTAGTTCAGATTATTCGTTTTTAGATAAATCATTAGAAGATTTTAAGGTATATAATAAAGCGTTAAGTCAGCACGAAATTTATGAAATATATAAAAGTTCTTTTATAACTAAGGGATCTATAGACTATAATTATAATTATATTGTATTTAAACATAATAATTTTGGTAATAATACTGAATATAAACTAAAAGTACCAGAAGAAACTACTTGTGATATTCTTGTTGTAGGAGGAGGTGGTGGTGGGGGTGTTGGTTATGTTACAGAAGATGATCATGTGCCTTTTAAAGGTGGCGCAGGAGGTTTTTCTGGATATTCCAAATTTTATCAAGATCAATTACTAACATCTCAAACAACTTATACAATTAATGTTGGTAGAGGTGGTAATCCTGGAAATAATGAAAATGAATCAGATAATGGACACGATTCTTCTATTTCATCTACAGATATAAATATAACAGCAGATGGTGGTAATAAAGGTTATAATACTGAAATATTAGATTACTCATATGTTAGACCATCAGAGACAAATACGGGAGGACCACAATATTTTTATTTTGGAGGTTATGGAGAAAATGGAAGTGATGATGCTGATAAAATATTACCTTCTATTGGAATATATGGAAATGGTGGATATGGCGGCGTTGGCTTAGATATGACACAATATTTTGGTACAAAAGTAGGTGATAATGGTTGGTTTGTAGGTGGTGGTGGTGGGAGTGTCATTGCTGGAGATGGATTTGCTACAATTGATAACAGAGGTTATGGTAATGGAGGTATAAATAATTATGGAGGTGGCGGACACGGGGGCATTGATGTACATAATGATAATGATAAAAATTTTATATCACCATTATCTGGAAAATATAATACAGGTGGTGGTGGTGGTGGTGGTAGATCAAATAATTGGTCTGGTAGGGGTGGAAGTGGTGTTGTAATAATTAGATATAAAAAATATAAAACTGTTTATGAATTTGATAGTTTAAATAGTCCTTTAAATTATTGGAATTTGTTCACAATTTCATTAAGTAGTACACAAGTTAAATTTTCTTTTAATGGAAATGCAATTGATAGTCAATCACTTGATATACCGTCTAATGATTTTAATGAAAAATTATATATTGGCGGTATACCAGATAATAACACAGAATATAATAAAAATTTAAATGGTAAAATAAGTAATTTTATTATATTTAATAGAATAATTCTGCAAAATGAAATCAAAGATATATATAATTCTTATAATTATTTAGAAAAAAAACGTATAGCAAGCTATAATTTTGATAATCAATCTGGATCTGACAGTATTAATAATTTTAATTTAGCATCTTATAATGGTGGTATTACATATGAAAATGAAGAAAATATAATATTAAATGATGATATAATTCCTTCTAAATATAACTTAAAATATTTAGAAACAAATGATGATAGTAGTGGCAACGGTAAAGATATATTAACATCAACAGAATATGGTAATTCTATTCCTAAAATTTATATAAATAATCAATTTCAAACAATTGATTATTTATATGATTATGATATTAATATTAATCATATTAATAATTTAATCGCGCATTATAAATTTGATAATGAATATTTATATAGAGATTCTTCAAAATACAATAAACATTTATCATATACTGATTTTAATAATCAAAAAGATGATTATCCTGTATATGATAAATATTATAATTCTTGTAAATTTCAAGGGAATATAGGTTTTGATATTCTTAATAATAATTATTTTGATAATATAAAAGCACTTTCATTTGATATTAAATTTCCTAAAAATATACCATCTGATAAAGCATTTTTTATAATAGGTGGTACACCAATTGATACAAATAATTGGAATATTAAAATAGAAAATTACCAACTTATATTTAGATTTCGTAATAATACTTATACAATAGATATAAATGATGATAATCAATGGATAATGATAACTATAGTGTTTACTAATCCTATATCAATATATATTAATAATATAAAATATGAAACAAGTTTTAATGCCCAATCTTATAGTTTTACTAATTTAAGTATTGGTGCTATTAAATCTAGTACGGATACAAGTCCTTTACCTTTACATAATGAAACATATATTAAAGATTTAAGATTTTATAATACTCATATCTTTACTGAAAATGATATTAGTAAAATATATTTTAATAAATTTACACATTATGATAATATTGATAAAGATTATAGTACATTATCATTTAAATATAATAATTCATTAGATTATTATGGAAGTTCTTATGTTAATAACGAAAACTTATTATTTAGATTTATATTAAATAATGATAATTTTGCTAATAGTGTTCAATCTAGCAGTATAACTCCAACAATAAGTTTAACAAATCATAATGTTGTATTCACTACAGAAACTAATTATGATTTTCATTTTGATAAAAACGCCAAATTTAATGGTACAGATTCGAGATTAATTATTAATGGATTAAATAACAGTGATTTTTCAAATATTCAATATTTTGGACCTTTAACATTTAGTCTATGGTTTAATAGCGAAGATAATATATCTAAAAGGTATTTGATTTCTTTAGCAAATAATAAAATTCAATTATATATACAAAATAATAAATTGAATTATGAATTTAATGATACAACAATAACTTATAATATCAATACAAATATAAATACTAATATTTGGTATCTATGTACTTGTACTTTGACTTATATTTCTTCTGAAAATTATATGATTTCCTTATATGTTAATAATAATTTAATAAAAACCACTAGATTTCTAAGTATTAATTCGCCAATTAATTTTGTAAATCATAATTATATTGGAACAAATACAAATACAGATAACATTAATCATTTTAAAGGTTTATTATCAGATGTTAGATTGTATAATAGTATTTTAAAACAACAAGATATAAATCTTATATATAATAACTTTGGCACAACAAAATATAAAATTGAAATTCAAGAACCTATTTTATGTGATATTTTAATGGTTGGTGGAGGTGGTTCAGGTGGATTCAATGCTGGTGGTGGCGGCGGTGCTGGTGGTTTAGTATTTGGCAATGATATATTATTAAAATCTGGAGAATATGTTTTAGAAGTTGGCAAAGGCGGTGAACTTAATAATATTAATCAGGATAATAATCACGGTAGAGGTTTTGATACTAAATTAATTGACTCAACAGGTAAAGAGTTGATTATTGCTAAAGGTGGTGCACATGGTGGTAATCCATTTTATTCATTAGATAATGGTGGTTCGGGTGCAGGTTTATCTTCTCAAACTTCTAATGATAATAATAAAGGTGTTTTGTCTACTCAACAAAAAACATTTACAGTTTTTGATAAAAAATTATATGGGTTTGGTAATAATGGTGGTATTGGCAGAAAATTAGAATATGGTAATAATAGATCTGCTGGTGGAGGAGGTGGTGCAGGCAGTATTGGACATACTTCTGGTAATTACGATAAAAATATTGGACAAAATGCTAGAAATAATTATGGTGGTAATGGTGGTAATGGTTTATTTGAAGTTAATAGTTTTAATTTTAAGAAATTATTTAATATTACAGATAAAAGTATAGGTTATCATAATAGTGATAATAATGTATATTTTGCTGCTGGCGGAGGAGGATCTATCTCTGCAAGTATAGATCCAATTCCTGGTAAAGGTGGTTTGGGGGGCGGTGGTAATGCAGGAAGTTCTAATCAAAATGGATATAATGCAATAAATAATACTGGAAGTGGAGGAGGTGGTTCTGGTAATGCAAACGGCTCTACTGTACCTGGTAAAGGAAGTAGTGGTATAATTTTGATTAGATTTAAGAAAAATTATCAAACAATTGATTTATATAGTTCTGTATTTTCTGTATCTTTTTGGGCTAAATTTGATTCAAATCCTTCGCAAGAAGGTAATCATATTTTCTTTAAACAAAATTCTGAAAAATATAAAAATAAATACTTAGAATTTTCATATGATGCTATTCAAGAAAAATTAAAATTATCAACGGCTAATAATGAAATATTATCAACTCAAATTAGTAATGTAGATGAATGGAAATTATATACAATCTCATTAGATTTTAAAAATAAATATTATGCAATTTATTATAACGATATTGATGTATATGGTAGTATAGAAAATGATTATGAAATAAATAATAATTTCTCAGGTTATGGAGATTTTACTATTGGTGATATTAATAATCAATATGATATTTCAATTAAAGACTTTAATGTTTATGACAAATTTTTAAATCAAACTGATGTAGGATACTTATATAAAATTAATAATATTGTTGAATATATTGAGAATGATAATAAGATTCTATTATTTAGTACAGTGGGAACATATAATATACTATTTAATAATAATATCGTTGTTGATATATTTATTGTTAAAAATAGCAAGTATATTGTTAAGAAAAACGTAAAATTATATGGTAATTATTTTGTAAATATTAAAGACAATGATGGTACTGGCTATATTATCAAAAATGTTAACAATGATATTATTATTGATGATTCATATTTAACTAAAGATTTAGGAGATTTATATTCAGATTCTCCAGATTTAACAGCGGTGTATGATATGGACAATGATATTTTTATATCAACAACTTATAATAAATTAGATTCTGCAACTGAATTAGTTGCTATAAAATATTCAATAAATAATACTTCAGAAACAGTTAGTGTCGTACCAAATGGATTTATATTTTATGATGAAAATCAGGAATGGAAAATTAAAGATAAATTAGAATATGATAATATATTAAATATACCTTGGAAGTTTTCTAGTGAAGATTCAGTCTATTTTCCTGGAAATGTTAGAATTGGAACAAATGTTTCTGAAATATATCCTTTACATATTAAGTCAAGTGTTTATAATTCAGTTAATAATGAATTAATAGATTGGGGTAATGTTAATGATACTGGTATATCTATAAAAGCAGATGGCGCTGTTTGGACAACAGGAGTTGTATTTTCATCTGATAAAAGAATTAAGACAAATATTAGAGATATATCCGAAAATATAGCATTACAACAAATTTTAAAACTTAAACCAAAAATTTATAATTATATTGATCCTTTAAGAACAAAAAATGAAGTATATGGATTTGTTGCACAAGATGTAAAGGAAACATTTCCAGATGCTGTATCAACTAAGTCAGATTTCATACCAAATATAAATATTAAATGTATAATTAATAGTAAAAATACTTTATTATTAGATACAAATAATTTAGATTTAAATATAAATGATTCAATATTAATAATAGATTGTTATGGTGTTAAATTAGAAGTTATAATAACATTTATAAATAAAATATCTATTAAAGTTGACAAAGAATTAGAAGGAGATTATTGTATAGTATATGGTACTAAAGTATCTGATTTTCATACTTTAGATAAAAATTACATTTATACATTAAATGTTTGTGCAACTAATCAATTATATAAAATGATAACTGAACAAACTAAAATTATTAATGAACAAAATGATATAATTACAAAACTAAATAATAACGTAAATGAAAATAAAAAGATGATTTTAGAATTAAGCAAAAAACTTGAATTAATTTATTCTAAACTTGTATAATAATTAAATATATCTTTATCTAATTCTAAATTAATTTTATAATATAATAATAAACTATAGATTTCAATTAATTTATCTACTTTTTTATTTTTTATAATTATTTTTTTAAGATAAAATTCTACTATTTTATATTCTTTACAGTTTAAATAAGACTGTTCTAGTTCTTCTAACTTTTTGATTTTTGACAATTTATTTTTAATTATTTTATTATCTTTAACTTTATCAAGTAGTTTTTTATCTAAATTATCTAATATATTATTCATTTCATTTATTTCGTTATTATTTATATCTATTTTGTTATCATAATTTATAATATTTTCGTAATAATTACCATCTTTTTCTATGATTATTTTATTATAATTTTTAGTTAATTTAATTATTGGACCTCCCATTTTTTCTTCATAATGTAAATTAATCAAACCTTTTAATATTTCTACTAATTCATCTTTTTTTTCATTTATTTTTTCTTCTATTATTAATTTTATTTTATCTATTTCATTTTGATTTTTAAGATATTTATTTTCTAATAAATTTTTCTTAATTTCATATGATGCAGTTGATGGTGTTGGAAAGTCTTTATCAGTTATTTCGGTTATCAATAATTTGTCCCCTTTATCAGCTTCGTGTCCTATAGCACTAATAATTGGTATATTAGAATTTTTTATTTGCGTATATAGTTCAATCTTATCAAATGAATTTGATATCTCACTTGTAGATCCGCCACCTCTTATAATAATTATTATATCATTATCTTGTAAATTTTCAATTGCATTTATACATTCATTACAAGTATTTTGTCCTTCAAGACTAATTTCTTCTAAATTAATTTCAATTGGAATATCAAATTGTTTCATAAAATCATTATAACCTTGTGTTTCTTTTTTAGAAATTATTCCAATTTTTCTTATTGTATTCCAATTTATTTCTTTTTTATTATCATAATATTTTCTTTCAATAACAATATCTTTTAATTTTTTTAAATTTGATTGATCAGATTCTAATTCAATTGATTTAACATTTAATACAAATTTATGACTATAATAGTATTGTGCAGATATATCTCCTTCAATAATACAATTTTTATTTTCAAAACTTAATATTTCCTCTTTTTTCTTAATATTAAACCAAATAATACACTCAAATGAACTTTTATTATTTGTTATTTTAAAACTAATTCCTTTATTTTTTAATAATTTACATTCTATTATATCACCTATTAGTTTTATATTTTTATAATTAACTGCAACTAAATTTGTTTCATTTAGTAATTCTAGATTTAATGTATCTGGTGTATATAATACAGTATCCATTTTATTTAAAATTTTCTAGTAAAAATAATCAATTTTTAAAAATAGTACATTTCTTTAAAAAATTTTATTTTTCAAAAAGCTTTTCAAAATTTTAAAATAAATTAAGAAATGTACTATTTTTATTTAAATAGAATTTTTATTATTATATATATATGAGTAATTATACAATTACATCTATTTGTTTTGGTGCTAAATATATTAAAATTATGGAAAAATGGAAAAATAGAATTTTTCAAAAATGTTGTATTAATCCACAAATAATTGTGTTAAATGATAAAAATATTGATTTAGTAAAGGATATATTAAATATAGATTATAATATTGATTTTAAAAAATATGCTTGGTGGGATATATTTAGATTAAAACATAACTTAACTTTACTTGATAAATTAAAGCTACCAATTATTAATATTGATTTAGATATAATAATTGAAAAAAATATTGAAGATATTATTAATTTACCATATGATATTATAATATCAAAGGAAATAGGCGAAGACAAATCATATCCTTTAGAATTTAGTAAAATACTTGGTTTAGGATTATGTACTGGATTTTACTGTATTAAACCACGTTCAAAAATTATTTTAGATAAAATTTATTTGGAAATGATAAAAGGTGAAAATTATAGTGATCAGTATAATATAATGAAATATATTTGTGAAAATGAAAAATCAATAAAAAAAGAAAATATTATATTAGATACTAATATTTACACAAATTATATAATTGAAATAGAAAATATTACTATTTGTGTTCTTGATTTTGATATAATAACAAGAGATCCCATTGTTAGTAATAATCAATATGGTAATCATATTAATATTGATAATGTTGGTGGGAGTGAAAATTTCTTAAAATATTTTGATAATAATTTAGAAGATTTACCTTTAACTTGCCGGTGTGGTAAAAAACATTTAAATGATTATAATGAATGTATTCATATAAAAACAAGAAAGTTACATTAATTAAGTATGAAAAATAAAAAATTTGAATTTGTTGGAACATATGATATCAATAATTGTGATAGAACTAATCAAATATATATAAATAATATTAAATTTGAATTTAAAGAAAAAAAAAATAAAAATTGTTCTTATTATTTTAAAAAGTGTTTTCCTTGTTGTTTTTCTCAAAAATAAATAGTATTAACTTAAAAGATTATTAAATATATAATAAATATATGAATTATTTTGACTTATTAACAGATGATTTAATTGAAAAGATATTAGATGTATTAATTGATAATTATGATAATCAAATAAGATTATTAAATAATAAAGTTGATAAAATTAAAAATTTATTAAAACCTTTAACATCTTTTTATGATGAACAAGATGATTGTTATATTATTAGTTATGACAACATTTATTATACAATTGATAATAAATTATTTGAACGAATATATAAAGATAATATAATATTAATTAATAAATATAACGATTTTTTCTCAGTTGAAAATGGAGTAGGTGATGATTATGTTAGTAAAACATTAAATAATCCAACTTATTTAGATATATTAGCAGAAGCAAATAAATCAGTAGTTTATACAGGAAACTATCACCATATCTTTTTAGAAGGAATAAATCAAATTGAAAATAAAAATGTTTTTGATTATTTTGGTATTATACCAAAAGATAACTATAATTATTATGAATTTATGTTAGGTAGTTAATAAATTAATTCTTAACTTTTAAAAATAATATTAAATATTTACCAAAAATATTTTATCCTAATAAAATAATATTTGAAGTTCAAGATGATGCAAACAAAAATAACTTAGAAAAAACAGATAATATCATATAATTATATGAAGATATTGGATATAAATAAATTAATTAAGAAAGAATGGGATGCAATAATTGAATTGATTTAAATTATGAAAAAAAAAATATTATTAATTATTTATTTTTTAACTTTTTTAGCTTTTTTAGCTTTTTTAGCTTTTTTAGCTTTTTTAGCTTTTTTAGCTTTTTTAGCGCCACCTGATGATATTGGTTGCATCACTTTTGCCAAACTCGATAAAGGATTGCCTCCTTTTTTCTTTTTTGGAGATGCTTTTGCTTTTTTAGCTTTCATTTTTTTATATTTAACTAAATTCATCATTCTACCTTTAGACATTACATATAATTTTTGTGAACCAGTTTTTTTATATAAGACTTTTTTAACACCTTCTACAACGACTTTTTTAGTTTTACCAGTTTTACCTTTCAAAATTTTATATTTAGATTCGGCCATACCTATTTTTAAACTGAGAAAAAAAAATAAAATATGTTGATTTAAACGCATTTTTTTATGTAATTTAAAATAATTTTTTTTTATAGATAAGATATAATAAATATATTATGAACAATATCACAAAAAAAGTATTTACTGGTAAATACGAAGAACTTGAAAATAATTTAGACTTTTCTAATGACTTTATTATAAATAATAATCAAATATCTATTAATAAAGATAATTTAAATTTGTCTAATACTGAAAATTCAACTGCTTTACTTGAAACTCCCGAATCTATTGAAAATAAAATATTAGAATTTAATAATTTTCCAAAAGTTAGTTCAATTGATGCTACAATTGTTGAACCAACTATAAAAACAAAAAGTAAAAATTATTGTTCAAAACTTATTAAAGCAGATAATACTGATACTGAATTTATTAGAAATACAGATGAAAATATTATTGTTTTTACTTATGAAAGTTATGAAAAAAATTTCAGCGAATATATTATTCGTTTTAAAGAAGATGTGGATGCAACTATTTTAGTTGTAGGAGGGGGGGGATCAGGTGGTTATCATAGAGGCAGTGGTGGTGGTGCAGGAGGTGTTATATTTCACGATAATTATTTACTAAAAAAAGGAGATTATGTTATTAAAGTTGGTAAGGGTGGAAATAGAAGCAATGGAGGTGATGGAAATAACGGTTATTATAGTTATTTTGAATCTTTAGAACCTCAACAATATGCTTATGGTGGTGGTAGAGGAAGGGATGATACGAACCAAAATGGTTATAATATAAATACTAATACTGATAATGGTGGTTCAGGTGGCGGCGGTCAAGGTGTTGGAATTATTGGTCAAGGAACTATTGGTGGAAAACACAACGATGCTAATGCGGCAGGAGGTGGTGGTGCAGGACAATCTGGTTTTGATGGATATGGTACAGATAGTACACCATTCTTCTCTGGAAATGGTGGAATTGGTATTGATTTATCATCTTATTTTGGTAAAAATGTTGGCGATGAAGGTTGGTTTGGAGGTGGAGGAGGTGGATCGATTCATTATGATCAATATGGTTTTGAAACTATTGCGGGTAAAGGTGGTAAAGGAGGCGGTGGTGATGCTGGACAAAAAAATCAAAATGGTTTAGATGCTATTCCACATACAGGAGGTGGTGGAGGTGGAGGGGGTAATGTTAGTGCAAAAAATGGAGGCAGTGGTGGATCGGGAGTTGTAATAATAAAATATTACTCACCTGTTAAACTTCATTATAATGTAGATTTAAATGAAAAAAAAGAAGTAAAAAATCCAAAACAAATTGGTGTATATGGTAAATTATCACGTAATTATAATTACTGTAATTATTTAAATTCAGAAGAAAGTACTTGGGTAGATGGTATTTTTTATAGTGATTTATTACCATATAATACAGTGGATTTAAATCAAAAAACAGGAATATATGTAAAGTATGAAAAACCTACTGTTATTAATAATTTGATTATATCATATGCTAGTGTTGCTTCGCAAGATCCCACAGTAATAAGAATCGATGGTTCATTTGATGAAAATATAGATTTTACTTATAATAATAATGGTAAAACTATGTCTAGTGAAAATGGTAATTGGATTACAATTAATAAATACTTAATATTAGATAGATATACTGAAAGTAGAACTGGAGATTGGAAAGAATATAATGATGGCAATGGTGCTTACTTTTCTAATAATATAGCATATAATTATTATAGAATTATATTTTTAGAATCTAGTAGTAATACTGAATTAAGAGTAGCATCAATTAAATTTTTAGGTCCAATTGAAGAAGATAATATTAAAAATATTGATTATTATGAACCAGTTAAAAGGAAAAGTGTATTAAATTCAAATAAATGGTATGTTGAATTTAATCATGATGGTTCAAATGACGAAACTACTGATTATTTAGTAAAATATAATTATGCAGATACTGGATCTTTATTATTAGTAGCCGGAGGTGGAAGTGGAGCAACAGGTAGAGGTGGTGGTGGTGGTGGAGCCGGTGCAGTTGTCTATGGTAATAATTTAACATTTAATGCAAATGATATTTTTACAGTTAAAGTTGGCAAAGGTGGCAATAGGACAATTAATAATAATGGTAATAAAGGTTATGATACTAGTTTTGAAAATATTATAGCAAAAGGTGGTGGTGCCGGAACAAAATATAATACCGGTATTAATTTTAACAATTCATTAGGAGGATCTGGTGGTGGTGCGGGTGGTAATAGAATAAGTGAGTATGGATATAAAAATTTAGGCACAGGTATTTTAAATAATGATAACTTGATTGCATTTTATAATTTTAATCATACATATTTAGAAAGTAAAGAATTAGAACTAAGAGCAGGTGATGCTACTAGTAAAATTAGTGAAGTACGTGGCTGGGTCCATGTTAGACATTTACCAGCATCTTCCCCTAATTGGTATACTGCAAATGATGATTTAAATGGCACAAATGTATACGGTACACCTGATAATAAATATAAACAATGGAGTATCAATTTTGAAACAGCATGTAGTGGATATAATGAAATTTTAATTGTTAAAAACACCGCTATATTCGAAAAATGGATAAGAATAAGTAAAGGAAATTATGGTGGAAATCAGGGTTGGCAAAATTGGAATGCATTAGAAACATCTTTAACTTATGATCAAAATAATAAAAGTTATAGATATTATCAAAGCACAGGGGGGAGTTATCCATCAAGTCCTTGGTTTTGGTTAGCAACACACGGTACTAATAATGCTTATAATTTAATTTATAGAGAATATAGTCAACCTGCAAATTTTGATTGGGTTAACTATCCGCCTGAAAATGTAGATTATGATATATTTGTTAGAAATTCAGGCGCATTAGATATTCATGCAACAACAACAACATACAGATACAAATATATTAGCAATATTGTAAATCCAAATGAATATAAATTATTTGTAAATTATAATTATCATTCTTTGCCTGATATAAATATTGATAGTTCTTATAAAGTTGTATCTTTTAAAAATAAAGATGAAAATCAAACTATCTATACAATTAAATTTATAGAAGATACAAATTGTGATATTTTAATTGTTGGAGGAGGAGGAAGTGCCGGTCGGGCAAATAGTACTAGTAGAGAACCAGGTGGAGGAGGAGGTGGTGGTGTTGTTTATATAGTTAATAAAACTATATTGGCTGGTACCTATAAAATAAAAGTAGGAAAAGGTGGTATAAATTCTAATGGTATATCTAGTTTAATATCAGATGAAACTGATAATATTATAACTATTGATACAATTAGTTTAGAAGGCAAAGGCGGTGGTAGAGGTGGTACAGCTGGAAATGGTGTTTCGGGTGGTTCAAGTGGTGGAGGATCTCATAATTCAGGTACTAAAGGAACTGCATCTCAAGGTAATACTTTTTGGGATGGAACTCAATATGTATCTGGTGGTTTTCAAGGTGATACTGGAAATCCATATTCTAGTAATAATGGTAGTGGCGGTGGTGGTGCTGGTGGAGATGCTGTAGATGGTGAAGGTGGTATTGGAAGAGAAGTTAATATAACAGGTACTTTAACATATTATGGAGGTGGTGGCGGAGGTTGTGGTCAAGAAGGTGGAAAAACAGGTGGTCTTGGTGGTGGCGGAGATGGATCTGTTGGACAAGGCCACGGTGATCACGGTGAACCAGATACAGGAGGGGGTGGTGGTGGTAGTTATTATACTGGTCATATATTTGGGGGAGAAGGAGGTTCTGGTATTGTAATATTAAGATTTTTAGATTCTGCAAATGTTGATTTAAATAATAATCTTATTGATAATGAATTACAATTTAAACAAAATTATACTTTAGCAACTGAATTTCCAGCAATTAATAATACTTCCGTTTTCAGTATGTCATTTTGGTTAAAAAGAAATAGAATAAATACATATGAATTTATTTTAGCAAAAGGTTATCAACCATCTACTAATTATGCGTGGGGTTTACATTTTCTTTCAAATAATAAATTAAAATATTTTATTTGGGGAAATGATATTGATACTACAGAAACTTTTACAGATACAAGCGTATATAATCATATTGTATTAACATATGATAATAGACGATTTAGATTGATTTTAAATGGTAGTACATTTTACGAAAAATATGAAGAAGATAATATTAATCTTGTAGGTCCTTTAACATTTGGATATGGTCATATTAATGGCAATGATAGTAATAAATATCATCCTGATGGCGATTTCTATATTAAAAATTTTAGAATATATGATAAAGAACTGTCATTTGGTGATGCTAAAGTATTATATGAAAATGAAAATATTTATGATCAAACATTAAATTTAAATACGCAATTTGACAATACATTAATAACTTATTATGGAAATGATGGTAATGTAGGTTCGGGAAGTAATGAAGGTGGTCATGATTATAGTAAATGGGATCTTTTAGGAGGTGGAGGTGGTGGTGCAGGTGAAAGAGGACACGACGGTGGATATAATAATGAAACTGATGTATGGAGAGCTGGTGATGGTGGTGATGGTATTAAAATAGATATAACAGGAGAGAGTATTTACTATGGAGGAGGTGGTGGTGGTATTAGTAATTATAATAATGCAAATACAAGTATGTCAAATGGTGGTTTAGGTGGCGGTGGTAAAGGTGGGATAAATATAGAGAATTTTCCTACTTATAAATCTTCAGATGGTGAAGATGGTAAAGGTGGAGGAGGGGGTGCTGTAGTTAATAATCACGGAAGTAAAGGCGGTGATGGTATTGTTTTGCTTGAATATTCAAATAAAAATACATTAAATATTTATAGTTCTGAAAGAATATATCCTCCTACAAAAAAAATATTTAACAATTATCAAAAAGTAGATAATATTCGTTATGGTGGAAATACACTAGATAAATATATTACTTATGGACACGGAATATATAAAATTAGATATTCTAATGAAAAGGAATTAAATTTAAATCAAGCTGAGAATTTACCATATAATGTTTTTAATGATTTAAATCCTGATACAAGTAAATCTTGGTTAGAGAATAATTATAATTTAGATGGTACATATAAACATAATAATAATACATATCATTATTTAACTGAAAATGGTAATAATATATTTAAATGGGGAGATAGTGGTCAAGGTGTTAATGGAGACTGGATTCATATAGAATTACCTAAATTAATATATTTAACTCAACTTAAAATAAAAATAAATAACGCTGATTTTAATAATGCTCCCAAAAACATATCACTATATGGTGGAATGTATAGTTATAAATCAGATAGTAATTATTATTATAATTCTCATAATTATAATGATTTAAATGATATAGAACAAATTTTATATTATAAGATTCAAGATATTAGTGATATATCATATGATCCTAATGAATATATTTTTGAAAATATATTTGAAGATAATTTAAGTAATATTAATTCACAAAATAAATATAAAAATTATGACAACTTTTTAATTGTTTTTAATGAATTACAAGGAAATGGTAAAACATTAAAAATTAAAGAAATTGAATTATATGGATTTGAAGAGTTAGCACTTAAAACAGAATTTTCACAAATAAAAAATAATCTTAAAGAAAATCATTGGAAATTAGTTTCTTCAATCTATCATAATAATAATAATCGAAGTATAATTGATAAATTATTTACAAATAAAGATTTATATAAAACACAAAAATCAAATATTGGTTCACATAATTTATCTGAAGGTTATGCTAATGATTTAATAGAAACAGAAATTGATACTGAAAATAATTTTGAATTTACAGAATTAATGTTTGCAAAATTTATTGAATTGACAAACTCGAAAAAACAAGAAATTTTTAATAGATTAATTACACCAATTGCAATTAATATTGATTCAAGAACAATTAAAAATTATGAAATAAGAAGAAATAAAGAAATAACTAATTTAGATAATTTTCTCGAATATTATAAATCTAAAAAGCTAATAGAATCTCAATCAAATTTAAATAATAAAATTTATTTATCAATAAAAGATACTATTAATTTAAATATTCAAAATATTGATAATGAAAAAAATTTTATAACTTTTGGAAATGAATCTTCAATTAGTAGAATAATTAGTCAATTTACACAATTAAATATTATAGATTCAAAAAAACATTATATAAAAATATATGATTTACCTGAAATATCTCAATCGCTATTTGCATGGTGGAAATTAGACAGTCAGACTAGTGCATCAAATAATACTATTTTGAAAGAGGATTTTTCTGGTAATAATTATTCATTAATAGATCCAGAGATAGAATCACCAACTGGTATAAGATCTGTTGTACCTGCAATTAATAAAGGTAGTTTAGGTATTTTTGCAAATATTGGCAAGGGGGGGTATCAACAAAGTTCACAAGAATTTACTGGACACCCTTATGTTCCAGATGGTTGGTTCTACCTAGAATACAGGGAGAAAAGAACCCTCCAGTTAGATAATAGTTTCTTTAACAATAATTTAAATAATAAAGCATTTTCAATATCTTTTACATTTACAGATGTACAAACAGGTACAGGTGATAAGAATTATTTTATGACTATTTTAGATAAATCAAACGATGATAACATATTAATGTATATTAAAAATATAGATTCTACTTTTAGTTTTGGATTTAATGCTATACAGGATGTAGATTCTAATTTAACTACAGATGATGATGTTTTAATTGCATATGATGTAAATTTTAATAATCATCAAGTATATTCTGTTGTATGTCAAATAGATAATAGTGGTAAAAGAGAAATTTGGATTAATGGACAACTTAAAGCAAGTGATACTACAAGTAAATTAAGTTTTACAAATGATAATTATCATTTAGTTATTGGAAATGAAAGATCTGCTACACTAACTGAATATCAATATCTTGAGTATTGGTGGCCCCACGAAGCGACGGTAATCGCAAATTCGCCAAATATAGGAAAAATAGGTATGATTGGTTCTATTAAGGATATTAGATTTTATTCAGGAATTCTAACAGAATATGAGATTAATAAAATAAATGATATTGATCAATATAATTTCATAAATGAAGATCCAGTAAGTTCAATAGATATTATAGTATATAATGATAAATATTGCAATAATACTACACTCGAATTAAATAAATGGCTTATTTGCAATTATAAAGAACTAGAAAATGCATTTGATGCAGGTACTTCAGGACCCCCAGGAGGACATTTATATTATGAAAATATACCTGTTTTACGTTCATCTAGATTACAAGAACCTCATACTTTAAGTTGGTATGATCATAACGGTCCAGTTGTATCATTAATTAGTGAAACAACTCATAGTATTGATCGCGCAGAAGTATTATATAGTTATGTTAATACTTATCAAAATTTTGTAGAAACCATAAATATTGATGGTTATAATTATTATTTAGATATGAAATATGGTATATTTTCAAGAAATGTTAAAGATTTAGATTATATGATTAACAAAAAAATGAATACAAATAATTGGAGACTTGTTAGATATTTACCCGAATTGCCCAAAACAGATATATTAGGAGATAATAATCCTTATTTCCATCCTTGTAGTGATCATAGTGGTACACATAGAACTCCATTAATGTATGGTAATATTAATGATTATAGTGATCCTTGGTCTACTTACTTTGGTAAAGTTACCCAATTTTTATATAGTACTGGAAATCTAAATTATTGGTTAATAATGGATAAAAACACAATTAGTGGTAATCATAATGGTGCTAATTTAGATATATTAGATTCCTATTTAAGTAATGACATTACTAAAAAATATCAAAGTTTATTTTGGAATAGAGATGGTAGTCCAGAAGATCCCTGGATTGCAATTAAAGGTCATGATCCTAAATCTAGAAATAAATATCTTTATGGTGGTGATGCATATAATTCAACTGGCAATGGTAATATAAATCAATATGATATTACAAATGACGAAGGATTGCTTTTATTTGTTAGAAATACAAAAGATTATTATGTACACCCTTATGAATATACTATTAAAGGAGGTAATGGTATTAGATTAGATATTGATGAAAAATATCTAAAAGTATGGTATAATTTTACAAATAAGTATACCGATTCAAATCCATCTTCTATAAAATATGATATAGAATTTAATGGTACTGTATCATTGAGTAGAGATTCTGTTTATGGTTTATCTGCTAAATTTCCAAGTGGTACATCTGATGAAATCAATGATAAAGGATATTTAAAAATAACAGATAAATTTAATATTTATGATCTATGGAAGGACGAAGGCATAACTATATCAATGTTTTATAAATTTAATACATCATCAAATTGGTGTGCTTTATTTGAATTTAGCATTGATGATAAATATGAAGATAGAATTTCTTTAATGCAAAATGCAACAAATAATAAATTACAAGCCAGAATTACAATTAATGATACTGCATTCACACAAGATATTGGAAATGAAAAAGTACATGATAATAAATGGCATCATATTGCTTGGATTATTGATAATTTAGGCGAATGGACTATTTATGTTGATGGAGTAAGAGAAAATTTTACTAAAAATTGTCCTTTACACAATAAACATTTTAATACTTCCTATTTTGGTAAAAGAACAGATGGTTCAGGATTATTTGATGGATATTTAGATGATATTAGAATATATTCTAAAAGATTATATAGTTCTGAAATATTTTCTATTTATAATTTATTAAATCAAAATTTAACCTATATTGATAATATTAATAATTTAAATTATTATGATTATTATTACTTTTCACAATCTTGGTATGATAGTAGCGACGGATATACTTGTGTTGTTTATGAAAATTTAGATAAAACCACAGATTTTATGGAATATATGTTAAACTTTGAAAATAGAGTTGATGCATATGTTTTAATTGTTGGCGGTGGTGGCGCAGGTGGTAAAAGCGGTGGTGGTGGTGCAGGAGAATTAATATTTTTCAGAGAATTATTAGATCCAGGAAACTATAAAATTAAAGTAGGTAGAGGTGGCAATGGTGATAGTGCTAGTGGTGGTGGAATTGGCCAAACTGGTTATTATTCAGAATTTAATAATATTAAAGCATATGGTGGAATGGGTGGTATTAGAGAAACTCAAGTTGGTGGTATATATGGTTGTGGTGGCGGTAGTGGATTTGATGATGAGGAATTTCATTCATACTATTATAATACTATTAAATATACTAAAAATGATAATACTAAATCAATTGGAGGTAGAACAATACAAGCATCGTATGGCAGCGCTGGTGGCGGTGGAGGATTAGCAGAAAATGGTTATAGAAGTTTAACAGATGCTGGATTATGGGTTAGTAATAATTCATCTAAATTATACGATTATTTTGTAAATAAAGAAATAACTATATCGTGTTGTGTTAAACCTTTAACTGCTGGAAAAAATAATCGTGGTCAAATATTTTATGGTTCTTTAAAAGGTACAACTACTCAAGGATTATTATCTCAATGGTATGGCGGTTTTGGAATTTATATTGAAAATAATCGTTTTAGATTTAGAGTATCTAAATATAACAGTGATAGTGCATATTCCTATTGGGATAGCGAAGAAATTGATTATAATTCTTGGTATGTTATAACTTGGTCATTAGGTTATAATGGTATTTCTAAATTTGATGCTAATGAACATTATACAAAAATAACAATTGGTAAGGAAAATGGAGTTATGCAATATTATGAAGCAAACGACTTTTATTATCCATATTTTAATAAAACTTATGATTTTTCAATTGGATGTTGGACTTGCGAAACTTGGTATCTAGACAGTACAAACCGAGAAAGAAATTTTGATGGTTATATTAATGATTTTAGAATTTACAATAAAGTATTAGATACTAGTGATGCAAATACTTTATCAACTTTGGCATTAATTTCTGATAATACTCAATACATAAGTACTAATGAATGGATGACATATCATAATAATAAACAATTTAATGATTTTGATATTATTACAACAAATTTTAATGGTGTTATATTCAAAAATATTTTAAATAAAGATCATACTAAGTTTAAAATAAACGTTAAAAATACATTTAATGCTGATATATTAATTGTAGGTGGAGGTGGTGCTGGTGGATTGCAATATGGGGGAGGTGGAGGCGCCGGTGGGCTTATATTTTTACAAAATTATCAAATTTCAGCAGGCACTCATGATATTACTGTTGGTGGTGGAAGTCGTTATAAATCTCACACCGGTAATGGTAGACCAGCACCTAGTTATCCTGATGGTAAAAGAGGTTTTGATTCAACAGCATTTGGATTTACTGCTGTTGGTGGTGGAAATGGAGGGGGTGATGATTATCCAGGTTCTCACGGTGGTTCTGGAGGTGGTGGTAGTGATTGGCAAGATAATTTAAGTAAAAGTGCAGGAGGTTATGGATTACAAAATCAATTTAATACTAATCTTTATTCTGAAACATCAACATATAAAATATATGCATTTAAACATAGTGGTGGTGATGAAAATCATACGGAATATTTTTTCAATTTACCAAAAGATTCAGAATGCGATATTTTAATTGTTGGTGGCGGAGGAGCAGGAGGCGGATACGACGATGGTGGTGGGGGCGGTGCCGGTGG